>Ga0210050_1000206_pt1 | contig 81739 bp, 80 predicted proteins | sample CryGey132114_all_FD_185463 | JGI IMG/M metagenome (GOLD analysis project Ga0210050, IMG submission 185463) | Groundwater microbial communities from aquifer - Crystal Geyser CG22_combo_CG10-13_8/21/14_all (SPAdes) (version 2) | ecosystem: Environmental > Aquatic > Deep subsurface > Groundwater ... | reverse complement strand
AGCAGAATTGAAGAAGTTGACGATCGAAAGACGAAAGCAGTATAACTTACAAAAACGCGCCCGAATCCAGGCCCAATCCGTAAGTTAAAATCCTGTTTTCGTGTCTACTTTTGGAAAAAGACATACAATCCATTGATGCCTGGGTGGTGTTTGCCCAGGAGGAACTTGAACAGGGGCTCTCCGGAGTGCTCTGGCTTGGCGAGAATGAGGGGATGATTTTTGTGCTCCCGAAGAAGACTCAAACCAAATTCCACATGAAAGGAGTCACGATCCCTTTAAGCATTGCCTATCTCAACTGGCGGGGAAAGATTCTAAAGATTGAAGACATGGATCCAAAGAAACCGGAACGAATTTACGAGGCACCGGACGACACGCGCTATGCGCTTGAAATGAACCAGGGCTGGTTTGAGCGGAATGGTCTTAAAGAGGGAGACCGGATAAGGAGGAAATCTTAAATTGAGCGAAAGAAAATTTTCAATGATCGATGGAGGTGGTTTGATGAAAGCGATTATTCTGGCGGCAGGGTTTGGAACAAGGCTCTATCCGCTCACGGAAAACCGGCCGAAGGCCCTTTTGCCGTTTGGGAATAAAACTATGCTTGATTACCTGATCGAGCCCTTGGAGAGGTTTCCGATGGTAAAGGAAATCACCATCGTCACCAATTCCCGCTTTTATCTTGATTTTTATCGCTGGCGCAAAAGCGCAAAAGTTACGAAACCGATATTCATTGCCGATGACGGTATAACTTTACCCGAAAGAAGATGTGGAGCTATACGCGATCTCCAGATTGCCATGGAGTTCCGGCCGCAAGAGGATGAGGATTATCTAATTCTTTGTTCGGATAACTTCTTTGATTTTCCCCTGAGTCATTTTCTGCTTCCCGTACTCTCGCATCCACATTCGGGATTTGTGGGACTTTATGACGTCAAAGACAAATTGGAAGCAACGAAGTACGGAGTCGTCCAGATCGATCACGACCACCGGATCGTTGACTTTGAGGAAAAGCCCGCGAATCCCAAATCCACTTTGGTAAGCGTTGGGGCTTACTACCTCCCGCGGTCATTCAAAAATCTGCTTGATGAATACCTTGCGAAGCGAAAACCGGTTGACAAGATCGGTGATTTTGTCGGCCACTTGAGCCGCAAGGAACATCTCTACGGCGTTGAGTTTGAGGGCGCGTGGTTTGATATCGGAAGCATCGAATCCTACGAGAAAGCGAGGAACTATCTGAATGCTCCTTCTGACTAAATTGTTCACTTTCAGCTTCCTAATCGTCTTGTTTCCTCTTGCGGTCATTCCTGATGATGTGCCACGGCAGCGGATGATCATCGAATCATTTGACCATGAGAGTATGCCAAAAAAAGTCCACACCTGGGTCCACAATGTCCTTGATTATGACCAGGGCATTGAAATCGAACTGGTTGATCAGGATGCAAAGAATAAGGCCGGCGGCAAATCGCTTGCGATTCATTTCGACGTGGATTCTTCAAACCCCGCCATGGCCGGTTGCTGGATCGGGCTGAAGAATCAGGATCTAAGGGGATTTGACACGCTGCATTTCAGTTTGAAATCCACTGAAGGCGAGCGTTTCACGGGCAATGTTGCCGTGCAGCTTACCGACAGCGGCAACAGGAAAGCGCCTTATCTCGTCTCCGGCATCAGCAGGGAATGGAAGGAATTCCAAATTCCTCTTAAAAAGTTTGCAAGGATCGCGGACTGGTCCGGCGTGAAGGAATTTGAGATCGTCATTGACGACATCAACGCAAGGCCCAAGGAAGGAACCCTGCTGATTGATGAAATCTACGTTACAAAGGATGTCATGTCATGAAAACCGTTTCGGCCTGGATTCATGAATGCCACAAGGCAGCTAAACAACAGGGATTTTGGGAATGTGAGCGAAATGTCGGCGAGATGCTCATGCTTGTAGTCTCTGAACTTGGGGAAGCCATTGAAGCGCACCGTACCGGAGCATTTGGGATAGGGGCAAAGGACACGTTTGAAGATGAAATCGCAGACGCCGTGATCCGGCTTTTTGATTTATGCGGCGGCCTTGGGATCAATCTTGAAAAACAGATGGAATGGAAACTTGCGTTTAACAAGAAAAGGGGTGTCCGTCATGGCAAAGCATATTAGTCATGCGAGAGGCGATGCGCTCAAGACTTACGCCGAACTCAAGGAAAAAATTCTCGCCCTCGCCGAAACAAGGCACTTTTCCATGGGGGATTCGATTCCGGATGAGACTTGCCTTTACTGGCGCATCGGGCAGGCGCTCACCCGGTATGCGGAGGACCTGCTTGAAGAGCTTGCGCTGGAGCTGAGGTGCGCCGGGAAGCCCTGGCAGGCGCGGGATCTGGCAAAGATGATTCAGCTTTTTCTGCATTGCCCGACCGTTGAAAGACTTTCACGCCGTTGCAGCGCCCGGAAGCAAGCGTCGGATCTTGATGAACTTTTAAATGCAGGAAAATAAAAGCCCCGGATGGGGCTAATTTCAAACCAGGAGGAATCAGAAAAATGAAAAATAAACTCTTTAGCGAGTTGTTGATGGTTGCGTTACTCTCGCTTGGCGTTTCAGGGCCGGTGGTGATGGCGCAGGGAACGGAATTGGTTATCGCGGATTTTGACTCGGGTGGCAAGCCGAACAATGTCGGTGGTGATTTTGGATCCTGGGACAAGGATCCTGAAGACGAAACCCAGGGAACTCAGATGGGCTTCGAACCGGATGATGCTTTGGGAAATCCGGCCGGGTATTCCGTGCGCCTTGACTATGACGTGGATTCTCCGAACCCCGCCTACAACGGATTCTGGATGAAGCTGGCCGGTGAAGACGCCCGGGATTTTAACACATTGAGTTTCTATATTAGGGGGGATGCCGGGAAGGGCTTCACCAAACGGGTCAAAGTCGAACTGAAGGATCAAACCGGCAGGCCTTCGCCGTATGTTGTCGCCAACGTGACGGGTGAATGGCAGAAGGTATCGATTCTGTTTGAGAAATTCCGAAGGGTCACGGACTGGTCCCGCATGAATGAATTCGTGGTCGTGTTTGATGATATGAATTCACGGCCCAAATCTGGCGCGATTTTCATCGATCAGGTCACTTTCAATAAAGAATAAAAAACCGGATTTTTGGATTAAAGGGACGAGATGGTGGACAGAAAGAGAGGTGAGCGTGTGTGATATGGCGACGCTGGGGCCTTAAAAGTAACCCTTACTTTTTAGATCCGTTTGATGAAACAGCGCTAGATCTATTTGTTGGAAGAGGAAGCGAAGTTCTAGCCTTGCAGAGTGTTCCAGAAACACGATCCATAATTTTTCTGGAAACTACTAATGGATTAGGCGCCACTTCACTTGGCAATTTTTTACGTTTTGGGTTGGCACAGAGAAAATTTTATTTCACCCCGTTTGCAGAATTTAAGCTGCATAGCCGCCAAGACTTCCTCAATTTTATTGCCTCTTTGATTGATGGGTTGAATTGGAGCGTCCGTCAAAAGTATCTCTTCATATCCAAGGATCCTCAGTTTCTCGAACACGAGGCAAAATCAGGACGTTTTTTTGCAGCGGTCTCTGCCCAGACAAGATCCGAATATAAAAATCAGTACTTGGAAAGTGAAGCTAAAGAGCTGCTCGAAGGGATTAGGAATATAGTACTCAAGCTCGGATACGGCAGTGGCATATTGATTCAGATTTCAGTTCAGGGCCTTGACTTCGAATGGAATCATGAATATTTCTATGAATTCCGGGAGAAAATTCGCCCTATCCTTTTGATGAGCGGTTATAAATGGTTGTTTATCGGTCCCAAAAATGTGGAGCAGTTACTATGCTATCAAAAGGGGCTATTGGCGGCAGAGTTGTCGAAGATAAAATTGAAGCCACTTGAACTTCAGGATATCCAGGAAATCCTTCATCGGCGCAAAGAAAGGCTGGCTCTTAATCAGCATGCCAGGCTTCCTGTGAATGCTGACGTCATAGGATATTTATATGCGGCCTGCGCGGGTAGCTTAACCGAAATCTTCGCGGCCGCTGCAAAACTTGCCCAATCCTTTGACGGATATCAGGCCTCGGAGGTAGATCTCCTGACTGCCAAGCCGCTTATGACAGAATTTCTGCTGGAGGAAATGCAGAAAAAAGGATTCCCCCCTTTATCGTTCGAAATTATGAAGTATTTGGTGTGCCAGCATCATGCTGCCTCGGGCGCAATTGCCGCACACCTAAAAAAAAGACGTCCTAATGTCTCCAAAGTTCTCAGGATTTTATGCAGGGCCGGCCTGCTGCGGATGGAAGTCCATGGCCGGAACAGAATCTATTATCCGTTACCGGAGGTGAAGCTTGCATTCAACAGTGAAACTGCGAGGATGGAATAGCATTGAGCGTGATATGAGGATGGCCGGTTATACCGAAAAGCAGATTGAAGAGGCCCGCGAGTCTTTTCATAACGGCATCATGCTGCTGATCCGCATTTTTGGGGTTTCCGCGCCGGGGAATAAGCAGGTCAAACTCGTCCAGCATGATCACGAGAATCCCTTGTATAAAACTGTATAAGGTATTAGAATCCCCCAAAAGGGGATGAAGTGATCAGAAAACGTTATAATCTGACGGAGGCATCGGAACGTATCGGCGTCCACCGCCTTACCGTTTATTATTGGATTAAAAAGGGATGGATCAAGCCACGCCGGGATCATCGTGGGTACCCGGTTTTTACTGAAGCAGATTTAAAAAAGATTCTCCAATGGCATGAAAAATTGCGATAATACTAAGTCCCAGGAGCGATCATGCGAGTAGCAATTTATACAAGAGTAAGCACCGAAGATCAGGCGCGGGAAGGCTTTTCTCTTGAAGTGCAAAAGCAGGTTCTTAAAGAGTTCATTCAAAGGAACGGCTGGACTCTTGTTTGCAGTATACCAAACCGGGACATCTATGAGGATGATGGTTTTACCGGCTTTAATACTGACCGTCCGGCGTTCAAGATCTTAAGATCAGATGCGATGCGCAAGTACTTTGATCTCATTCTTGTATACAAGCTAGACCGTCTTAATCGTAAATTGAAAGATATGTTAAATTTTCTCGAGGAACTTGACCATCTTGGCATCAGCATCAAGTCGGCCACGGAACCTTTTGATACCACAACAAGCGCTGGAAAATTTCTTATTCAGATGCTGGGAAGTTCCGCTGAATTTGAGAGGAACCGTTTGGTTGAACGAGTATTTCCAGGTATGGTCATGGGAGTCAAAAAGGGGCATTGGCAGGGAGCGCGGTACTCGCCTTATGGCTATCGGTATAATAAAGAAATAAAAAAATTGGAAATGGTTCCTGCAGAGGCGGAAATTGTAAAAGAAATATATAGCATGTATTTAGCCGGATCATCTAGCAGCAAAATTGCTGGTTTTTTCTATAAGAAGGATATCCAAACTCGAAGTGGCGGTAAGTTTAATACAAAATTCATATGTGATGTTTTAAAAAATAAGGTTTATCTGGGAAAGCTTGTTTGGAATAAAAATCATTATGACACTCGCACAAAGACGAAAGGTGGAAAAGGTTATCGTTATGTTAAAAACCCACAATCAGAAGTAATCGAAGTTGATGGGACGCATAGGCCCATTATTGACCAGGAGATATTTGACCGCGCTCAGGCCAGGATGAAATGCAATAGAAAAGGCAGCGGTGTTCCAAAATTCAAAAACAATATTTACTATCTTTCCGGCGTCCTTTATTGCGCAGAATGCGGCTTAAAGTATCACGGCGTTATGGTGGTTTCGAATCATAGAAAGGGAACAAAGAAAGCATGGTATCGTTGCATTTCCCGGTCTTATCCTTACATTAGTTGCAAAAATGGGCAGGTCAAAGTAGATGAAATGCACGATCAAATTTTCGATATTCTCGAAGTCTTGTCGGGGCAAAATCCTGTCCAGGAAGAGTTTGAAGATCTCCTTCGTAAGGTGACATACGAACCTAATGAGCATTACGCAGATCAGATTGACCAAAAAAATCTGAAATTGAATGGAAATCTAAAAAATCAGTCGGATCTTTTTGATCTTTATAAAGAGGGCAGGCTTAATATCGAAATTTATCGTCAGAAAGCCGATGAGCTGCGAAGCGAGGAAGCTTCTCTTAAGAGAGATCTCAAAGGGTTGCAAGTCAGCATGATCGACATGGAGAGGGGAATTGACGAAAGATTACGGGTTCAATACTTCCTCAAGAGTTTGCAGGAGAAAGACCGAAAGTGGTCCGAAGCTGATAAAAAAGAGTTTATGCGAATTATCTTCAAAAAAATAGTTATCAAGGACGGAGAAATAGTTTCTGAATTGCTGGAAATGAACCGTCCTTGGAACTTATTATACCAAAAGGGGTTACAATGTCAGACGAACCAGTTATCCCAAAAAAGGAAAATAAGAAGCTCACAGTATGTGTGCGTACCTTCGGCTGCCAGATGAATGATTATGATTCCGATTTGGCGCTGGGTCTCTTAAAAAAACAAGGTTACGAGCAAACAGAGGATGAATCCCAAGCGGATGTGATTCTCTTTAATACCTGTAGTGTGCGCCAGCATGCTGAAGACAGGGTCTTCAATCAAATCTCATACCTTAAAAAAGAAAAAGAGCGCAGACCCGAACTCATGATCGGTGTCATGGGCTGCATGGTTGAAAATTACAAGACGCAATTTTTCGACGATTTCCCGCACATTGATCTATTAATCGGAACACGAAGTATTCGAGAACTCCCTCAAGCCATTGAGCGCGCGCGGAATGAAAAGCAAAAAGTCATTGAACTATCCAAAAGCGGGTTTGGCTACGACCTCTACGAAACCCCGAGACGGGAAGGAAAGTTTCATGCTTATCTACCTATTATGACGGGCTGCGACAAGGTGTGCTCGTTTTGCATTGTGCCTTACGTGAGAGGTCCTGAGATCTCGCGGCCTTCAAAAGAAATTCTAGAAACGGTTAAGTATCTCGCTGATCAAGGTGTAAAACACATCACGCTGCTTGGGCAAAATGTGAATTCATATGGCAGGTCATTGCGAGCGAAGCGTCCGCCTAAGGACGGATCCGTCCAGCACCGTTTGGCGGAAAGCAATCTGGGATCTGAGATTGTTTCGGCATCACTTGGAATGTTACCTCGCAATGACGACAATTTCTCAGATCTTTTGGCAAATGTGGCGCAGGTGAACGGCATCGAAAAAGTAAGTTTTACCACCTCGCACCCCCAAGATGCCCACGAGGCGCTTTTTCAAGCCATTCGTCAGGAACCCAAGATCTCACGCAGGTTCCATTTGCCTTTACAGGCCGGCTCGGATCGGATTCTCGCATTGATGCGCCGCGATCATACGCTGGCTGAGTTTCGAACCAAGATTGACCGGATGCGCCAACTCGTTCCCGATATTTCTGTCACGACTGATATTATTGTCGGCTTTCCGGGTGAAACGGATGAAGAATTTGAAATGACCCGGCGTGCTTTGGAGGAAATCGAATTTGACGGCGCTTTTATCTTTCGTTATTCACCACGGCCGCACACAGGCGCGGCCCGCTTAGAGGACACGACACCGGAGGATTTGAAAACGAAACGCGTCAGTGCTTTGCTTGAAATGCAAAGACGGATTACGCAAAGAAACAATCAATCCCTTCTCGGCACGACCTGTCAAGTGATGGTCACTGAAATCAGCAAAAAGTCGAAAGAAGAAGTGCTGGCGCGCAACTGGCAGGAGAAAAAAGTTGTATTCCCGGGAACCGCAAATGATATCGGCCGAATTTGCTATGTGAAGTTAAACGAACTGGTCGATGAAACTTTCCGTGGGGTCAGACCCCGACCTGACCCCACGTTCCGGGAGATCTAATTATGCGATTTGTAACTGCGGCTCAAATGAAACAGCTGGACGAGTTGGCTATTTACACCTATGGCATTCCCTCCATTATCTTAATGGAAAATGCCGGCATTGCTTGTGCCAATGAAGTGGTGAAGCGGACCAAATCGAAGCGCGCTAAGATCGCCATTTTCTGCGGGATCGGCAACAACGGCGGCGATGGTTTTGCGGCGGCACGTCATCTGCACAACCGCGGCTACCAGCCAACCGTTTTTTTCTTTCAAAAGCCGGAAAAAATGAAATTGGATCCTCAAACCAATTTTAATATTTTGAAGAAAATGCAAGTGCCGCTGGTTTACTGTTCCGAAGATACCCAATGGGAGAATCTTGCGAAGACTTTAAAGTCTTTTAGGTTGATTGTGGATGCCATCTTCGGGACGGGCTTAACGCGGCCTGTTTTGGAACCTTTTCGTTCTGCCATTCATGTGATGAATCATTCTCGGCTTGATATCATCGCGGTCGATGTGCCATCAGGTTTAAATTCGGATACGGGTGAAGTGATGGGCGTTTGCGTTCGTGCCAAGGCAACGGTGACATTGGGACTTCCTAAAAAAGGGTTTTCCTTAAAAAAAGCACATCGCTACACGCGCCGCGTGGTGGTTGCAGATATCTCAATTCCAACCGAAGTCATTCATCAGTTTTATGATTTTGACGTGAAAGACTAACAAACGTGGGGTCAGGTCCGGGACCTGACCCCAAGAAGTCGAAACATGAAAACAAAATCATTCCTCGTTATCGGCGGCGGCATCATTGGCAGTGCCATCGCGCGCGAAATTCTTCTCCGCAGACTTGGCGCTGTTACCCTCCTTGAAAAAGAAAAGAGCTTCGGGCAGCATGCCAGCGGCCGCAATAGCGGTGTCATTCATTCGGGTATTAATCAACGGCCTGGAACGCTCAAGGCCCGTCTTTGCCTAGAGGGTAGTCGGCAATTGAGGCAATATTGCCGGGAGAAAGGCGTGGTATTCAAGGAGTGTGGTACGCTTGTTGTAGCGCAGAATGAAGCGGAGAAAAGCGTACTTCAAGCGCTCCTCCAAATGGGGACAGAGGCGGGGGTTTCAGGATTACGGTTAATTGATCAAACGGAACTCAAAGAAAGAGAGCCAAGCGCACTCGGCATCCAAGCTTTGTTGTCGCCCACCGGGGCAGTGGTGGATAGTTTGGGGTTACTTCATGCCGTTGCGCGCGAAGTGGAACAGTTAGGCGGTCATTACGTGTTTTCTGAAAAAGTAATTGATATTCGCGGCCAAGAAGCTGCGACGGAAAATAAAACATACGCGTTTGATCATTTGATCAACGCGGCAGGTCTTTACTCGGACAAAGTGGCGCACATGATGGGTGCGGGGCTTGGGTATCGCATCATTCCTTTCCGCGGAGAATACATGGCAGTCAAAGACCTGCCCATTCAATCGATGGTCTACCAGGCGCCCGATCTTCGTTACCCATTCCTAAGTGTTCATTTAACCAGAGAAGTGGACGGACGCGTTTTGGCGGGTCCCACGGCTGCTTTAGCATTGGGCCGCGAATCTTATCAAAAAGAAATTCACTGGCAAGAGACGTGGGAAATGTGCCGATCAAAACAATTAAGGAAATTAATCGGAAGCCGGGAATTTATGAAGTTGGCCATGCATAACGCAAGCCTGTCATTATGGAAATCATCTTTTGTCCGGGAAATTCAAAAAATATGTCCGTCGGTCACGGCCAATCAGGTCAGTGCGGCGCAGGCGGGTATTCGCGCCCAAATGGTCGATGAAAACGGTCGCATGGTCAATGACATGATGGTTGAATCGGCCGGCAATGCCACACACATCTTAAACGCCGTTTCACCCGGCATGACAGCCGGTCTCGCCTTTGCTGTTCACGTGGTCGATCACATGCAAACACACGGGTCATTCTGATGAGACGAGGTCAATTCGACCCTCACAAATACGCTCTACACACACTGATTACAATCGTTATACTTCTCTTGCTCGTTCCGGTTCTGCAGGCTTCTCAAATGAGGGAGCTTGAAGTGGGCGTTGCTGTTACGCCCAGCTACAAAAAAGAAGCCGATTGGAAATCTACTTTTGAACAGCGGCTGGCTTATGCATCTAAGATATTTGAAAATGAATTCGGTATTGCTTTGAAACCGAAGGTGTATTGGGATTGGCCGGTCTATGATGAATCGGCCGATATGGATACCCTCTTTGCCGATCTGACAGGCCGCTATCCCTTACGGGATGTTGACATTGTGATTGGTTTAAGCGGTATCACAGAAGAAGCAGCTGCCAATGTGCTGGAAGATCGGCATATTTTAGGGCGCGCACGCCCCTTTGTCGGTTATTTGGTGCTCCGCAAACCCATTAACGGCCTTTTCAAGATTCAACAGGAAACGGTTTTGCTCCATGAATTAGGCCATCTCTTTGGAGCGGTTCATACCGGTGCACCCAAAACCATCATGGCACCGATTGTGGATCGTCAAATCCCCAGCCGCTTTGACGATGTGAACCGTGAAATTATCAAAATAACACGAGCCATCAATTTTAAAAATGGCGCGGATGCGCTTGATCAAAACTCTGCCCGTTTCTTACTGAATGCCTACAAACAATTGATTCATGAAGGGCAATCCTATGAATTCTACTATGCGATGGGTAATTTCTATTTACGCTTGGGGCAAACGCATAACGCGCTCACGGCTCTTAAAAAAGCAGTGCAGCTTGAAGATAAAAGCGGATTCCTTCATCATGACATTGGCGTTCTTTACCTCAAAATGCAGAAAAATGACGAAGCCATTACGCACTTGAACCGAGCCATTGCGCTTTTCCAAAACAAACCCGCTTATCAAGCTTACCGGGCATCGGCTTATCAAATGTTGGGACGGGCATATTTTGAGAAAGGCAGTTACAATGCCGCACAGCATAATTGGCTGGAAGCGCTGAGCATGCAGCCCGACCATCTCGACTTAAGAGTCAGTTTGGCAGCCATTCACTTAAAAGAGAAAAGATATTTAGAGGCAGTCAATCAACTCAATACCGTTTTAAAAGCAGGCGGGCGGGGTCCGAGACTTTACAACGGAATTGCCATTGCTTACTATGAAATGGGTGATTACAAAAAAGCAATCGAGTTTTTTAAAAAGGCGCTATCAGTTCCCGCGGAAGATTCGGGCGCATTAAGCAGTCTGGACAACACATCGCCGACCGAAGTTTATTTGCATTTGGGTTTTGCCCATATGCACTTGGAAAATTGGAACGAAGCCTTGGTGAATTTCGAAACCGCCTGCCGGATGGATCAATCCAGCGGCTGCCAACTGCAGTTGGGAAAAGTCTATTTTCAACTGAAGCGCTGGAAAGATGCGGTTGATGCGCTCATGCCGGCCTTGAAGCAGGAACGCCGCAATGCAGATTTGTATGGCATGGTGAGTACGGCTTTGATTCAAATGGGGGATGATGAAAATGCAGAACGGATCTTAAAAGCGGCCATTCGCAATGTCCAGAATCGCCAAACACAAGCGTTGTTTCATTCCAATTTGGGGAACATCTATCTGAAGAAACATGATGCGGACGCGGCGCTTCGGGAATTTCGTTTTTCGGTCGATAAAAAATGGGACCATGTTTCGGGTCATATCGGAATGGCCTTGGCTTATTTGGGTTTAGATGATGTCAACAATGCCCGGCAAGCCATTCGTCAAGCATTGGTAATTAATCCGAACGAACCGCAGGCAAAGCGCATTGCGGAAAAGATCGGATAACATTCTTTCAGGAGGATCAAACCATGGCAATGGTCAGTCTCATGCATTGGGCGGCAGCGTTGGTTTTGGTAGGGATGGCTCTTTTTGCTTCAATTGAAGCGCAATCAAGTTCGTTAATTCCCAAATCGCTTTTCCTCTGGCCGGCCATGGGATTTATTTTTGGCCTGCTGGTTTTGGCGGGCGCTTTTACAAGTCAAGCGCATGGCACAAGCCCTGCGTCATTTTTTGTACTGGGTTTTGCCTTTCTCTTGGGGTCTATTCAAGCATTTTTGGTCAATATTCGTAAAATCTCACCATGGCCCAGCGGCATCGTTTGGCTGGGACTTGTGCTGGTGTTCTTATTCACACCTTCTGCATCAATGCAAACCGAGCCGCTTTTCCAACAGTTCATTGCCCGGTTGATCGGACTGATGTGGGCAGCAATCGGTATCGCAAAAGTAGCGGGCGAAAGGGGTGTTTCCGGCGAGGGCCGTGTTCCGACCTGGATTTATCTTCTTTATGTTCAGGCCATTTTGATCGCGGCGCTGTCATAAAAAACGTCATTCTTCAGCTTTCTGAAGGAAGTGTTCTATCTCCGCCAACAGGGACGTCTATGTCGCAAGAAGAACCGTCCCTCTACAACTAAAATTGAACTTCAGGAGATGCTAAATAGACACTAAAAAACACTATTTTTTAGGTGAAAATAAGCCGATAAATAAGTAACCAAGAGGAAGCCCATATGGATGTTCAAGGGATAGACGAAAGTAAAAAAAAATCGCTTGAGGTGGCTGAAGAAGCCCGTGAAACGACGTGGACGCATCCCAGTTTTCTGGCTCAGCTTTTTGCCGGAAAGTGTGACTGGGATTTAATTTTTCCTTACCCCGAACAAACACCCGAAGACGCACGCAAAGGCGATCGTTTTCTTGTCGAACTTGAATCATTCCTCAAAAATAACTTAGATCCCGATGAAGTTGACCGGACAGGCGCGGTTCCGCCGCGCGTCATTGAAGGACTTGCGAAACTGGGTTGTTTTGGCATGAAAATTCCGCACAAGTACGGCGGGCTCGGGCTTTCACAAGTCAATTACAACCGCGCCATGGCGCTCATTTCAAGTTATTGCGGTTCGACGACCGTTTGGCTTTCCGCGCATCAAAGCATCGGTGTGCCGCAGCCGCTCTTATTGGTCGGTACGGAACCGCAGCGCGAAAAATATTTACCCCTGTTCGCCAAGGGAGCCGTATCGGCTTTCGCTTTAACCGAACCCGATGTCGGCTCGGATCCGGCCACGATGAAAACCACAGCGGTTCCCACGGATAATGGCGATGCTTACATCTTAAACGGCGAAAAACTTTGGTGCACCAACGGCACGGTGGCTGATGTTTTGATTGTGATGGCCAAAACACCGGTCATTGACAAAGGCAAAGAAAAACAAAAAGTCACCGCGTTTATCGTTGAAAAAACCATGCTGGGATTCGAAGTAATTCACCGCTGCCAATTCATGGGTTTGAAGGGGATTGAAAACGGATTGATTCGTTTCAATAACATGAAAGTGCCGAAGGAGAATGTGCTTTGGGAGGTCGGAAAAGGTCTCAAGCTTGCTTTGATGACGCTCAACACAGGACGCTTAACGATTCCGGCGGCTGCTTGCGGTGCGGCGAAATGGTGCCTCAATGTTTCAAGACGCTGGGCCAATAAAAGAGAGCAGTGGGGGTCTGTCGTGGGTAAACACGAAGCCATTGCATACAAATTGGCATCCATGGCCGCTACGACTTTTGCAATGGAAAGTGTCACGTGGCTCACCTCAGCATTAGCCGATCAAAAGAAAACCGATATCCGTCTGGAAGCCGCCATGGCTAAACTCTTTTGCTCGGAAGGCAGCTGGCGGATTACGGATGATACGGTTCAAATCAGGGGCGGACGCGGTTATGAGACGGCCGATTCTCTGAAAGCGCGCGGGGAAGCCGGCGTGCCGGTTGAACGCGCCATGCGTGACATGCGAATTAACCTAATCATTGAAGGAACGAGCGAAATTATGCGGCTCTTTATTGCGCGCGAAGCCATGGATACGCATCTGAAGTTTATTTTTCCGCTCGTGAGCAGCAAAGCCAGTTTGGGTAAAAAGGTGAATACGTTCTTTAAAGCCATGCAGTTTTATCTTTTCTGGTATCCACGGCAATGGTTTGTCTGGCAAAAAGCGCCGGGCAAATTACATGTGCCTAAAGAGTTAAAATGCCACGTAGATTATGTGGAAAAAACCGCGCGCAAATTGGCGCGCAATCTTTTTCATGTCATGATGCGCTATCAGGCAGGCCTTGAGAAAAGACAGCGTATCCTCTTTCGTTTGGTCAATATCGGCAGTGACTTGTTTGGCATTGCGGCCAGTTGCTCGCGAGCCGCCATGCTGATGGGAAAAGATCCGAACAATCGAGGGCCCATTGAATTGGCAAATTTAATATCCAGAGAAGCGGAGCGGCGTATTAATAGACAGTTCCACGGTTTGTTTTTAAATGACGATAAGCTTGGCTACCGGATAGCCAATGATATTCTTGAGAATCGTTACAGCTGGTTAGAACAGGGAATCATTCCTTTTTCGCCGGACAAAAACGGACCCGATATTTAAGCGGGTATTTCAAGCCAAACGTCGTTTCCTTCAAGTCTTACTTGATACGTTTGCTGTTTGATAGCCGGATTGGTTGCGCAATTGCCGGTCGTTATATCAAAGGCAAACCCGTGCCACGGGCAATTGATCACGTTGCCATCGATGGATCCTTCAGCAAGCGGGCCGCCGCGGTGGCCGCATTGATTGTTCATGGCAAAAAACTTACCGTCCATATTAAAAATAGCAATGGAAAGGCCTTCAATATCAACGGCAATGGCGCATCCGGGGCGCAAACAATCTTGAGTCGTCACTTTCATGGATTGATTCATATGATTCATTTGAAAATAGTTCAGCTGTTCATGATTCTCACGAAATGATTTTAGCAAAATTTGAGTAAAATTCAATGCAGACAACTTCCAAATCCGCTGCCTTACCTTGGTTTTTAAAACGGTTTTCATCGCGTCGGTGGGCGGTTTACGCGGTGCTTTTTCTAGGGGCGTTTGGTATCTACAGCACGGCTATCCAAGCGTCGTTTCACATGGATGATATTTTCGGTATCGTTCGAAACAACACGATCAAGCATTTAAGCGATGTGACGTCCATTTGGCATTTTAGTCCGCTCAGATTCGTATCCAATTACTCTTTGGCGCTCAATTATCATTTTTTTGGGTTAAATCCGGCAGCTTTTAGAACGACCAATGTGATGATCCATGCCGTGAATGGCTGTCTGCTTTACCATTTAATGGTCCTTTTGGCGGATGCCTGCGCAAAACCTGCCTCGTTACAAACTCGCCCTCATCCGGCGGCTTTTTTAGCCGCTTTGATTTTTGTGGTTCATCCGTTACAAACACAAGCGGTGATTTATTTGGTTCAGCGCGGCGTGCTTTTGACGGCCTTTTTTTATTTGAGCGCACTCATTTTTTATGTGCAATATCGTTTAAGCGATCGAATCATTTATTACACCTTGTCCTTATTCGCCATCGTTGCTGCCATGCTCTCAAAACAAATCGCTTTTACATTGCCGCTCGCGTTGCTTTTGATTGAATGGGTCATGACCCATCGGCCCGATCGCCGTTTGGCGTTCAAGAAGGCCGCGCTGGTCCCCATTTTGATTAGTATCTTGATTATTCCGGCTATTCAGGGATTGCGCCTTCATTCGCAAATCATGACCCATGTTTTTCAAATGACCAATCAAGCCGGCAGCATGACCCGGTGGGAATATTTCTTAACAGAATGGCGGGTTATCATGACTTACTTGAGACTGGTCATTATCCCCGTTGGGCAAAACTTTGACTATGACTTTACGCTTTCGACCCGCATCACGGAACCGGCTGTGTTAGCATCGGGCTTTGGTTTATTGGTGCTTTTAGGATTGACGGTATGGGGATGGCAAAAGAATCGATTAATGGCAGCGGGTGCCGTGTTATTCTTTATCTGTCTGATTCCAGAGTGCAGTATTTTTCCGCTGGAGGATGTGATTGTTGAATATCGCATGTATCTGCCGCTGGCGGGTTTATCGATGGTCATGGCAGAAGGTCTGACGAGCCTTTTGAATCAATACCGGTACCGTTTTGGAATCTATTTAGCGATTATTTTCACGCTCACGGGTTTGTCGTGCCATCGAAGTTATGTTTGGGAAGATCCTATCCGGTTACTGACTGATACGGTGCAAAAATCACCCCGCAAGGCGCGGCCTTGGAATAATTTAGCTACTTTTTACATGCGCCAAAATCATTTAGAAAAGGCTGAACACGCACTCAAAAAATCCCTGGAGTTAGATCCTTCCTATGCGCCGGCTTACAGCAATTTAGGGGACATTGCTTATCGAAAACATGATCTCAAAGAAGCACAGGCACAGCTTCAAAAAGCAATGGCGCTGGATCCTGAGCTCCCGGAGCCTTACATTTTCTTGGGGCATGTCAATTTTGTGCTGGGCAATTTAGAAAAAGCAGGGTCTTTTTACAAACAGGCTTTAGAAGTTGATCCTCATTTTGTCTCACCCTATTCGGGATTAGCCAATATCATGATTGCCCGCCGTGCTTATGCGCAAGCCGGCCAGTTGTTACGGCAAGCCTTAGACATGAATCCCGACTATGCCACGGCTTATTACTTATTAGGGAATATTCATCAATATCGCAGCGAAGCGCATGAAGCTAAGAAGTCTTATCAAGCAGCCCTTCGCATTGATCCTTACTTAAAACAAGCCGAAAATAATCTGGGCATCCTTTATTTCAAGACCGGTGATTTACAATCAGCCCGAATCCATTTAGAGAAAGCGGTTGAAATAGATGCAGAATTTGATAAGGCTTATTTTAATTTAGCCAATGTGTATCATGCGCTTGGTGAAATAGAAAAAGCGGAACAAGCGATTGCAGAAGCCCGCCGCTTGGCCCATCAAAATAAAAATCAAGCTTTGGTCGAGGTGATTCGAGCGTCACCCGCAGGCGATGTGACGGATGTATTGCCTCTGACCAGCGGCACCTAAAACGAATTCAGAATTAAAGGGGAAAAACATGGAAAGCTGGAAAATGGCGGCGATATTGACGGGTGTGACTTACGGTCTATACAACGTCTTTACCAGGTTGGCGGCAGGGAAGGTCTCTGATGTGCTGGGGGCCGGGCTCATGGAGATTGTCGCGGCGGCGGTGTTGGTCTTAGTCGCAAGCGGTCTCTATCTTCGCGATCCTTCTGTGATTCAATGGACAAAAGCAGGATTATTTTTAAGCGCTTTAGCCGGTCTTTCAATTGCCATTCTGTCAGTTCTTTACTTGATGACCTTTCGATTGGGCGCTCCTTTATCGGTAGCCGGACCCGCCATTGTGGTGATAGGCAGTGCGGTCATGGTATTCGTGGGTCTCATTTGTTTACGGGAACCCTTCACCATGCGGTTGGCTTTTGGAATCGTCTTAGGCTTTTCAAGTATTTATCTACTGATGAGTCAGTCGTAGCGATTTACTCCAGACTTACCGTTATCTTGCCGAAAAATAAGATGATCTGTATGAATACCAAAACTCGACTTTTACCAGGGAACTCTCTATAATATCGCACAAAGATAGCCAAAGCTTATCATGAGTTTACTTACCTTAGTTCTATTGGTCGGCGTTGTTTGCCTCCTTGTCTTATTTTTCCTCGGCCGCAGTGAATCTACGTTCAAAGAACGGGCCAGTACCGGCACCCAAGAAGTCATGGGTGAAACCGCCGAGGCTGTTGACGCAGAACTCAGCAAATTAAACCTTCCGGCTGCCAAGCGTGTACAAGTCACGAAAGCCATGGCACGGCTTGTGGATCAGGAAACTCACAAACAAGCCAAAATAGCGGTTGAAAACGTCAGCAAAAACTTTGCTAAGCAGTTGGATGAGCGTGACAAAAAATTAAGGCACAGCGAAGAACGGCTGAAAGATGTTTCCAAGAATCTAGAAAAGCTGGGCGGCGAGTACAAAACTGTTTCGGCTCAAAAAAAGCAAACGGAAGCGGTGATGCGCTCCATTGCGGATGGTTTGATTGTTGTTAATGAAAAAGGTGAAACGCTTTTAATGAACCCCGCGGCTGAAAAGCTGCTCGGTGTTAAAAAAGAAGAGGTCATCGGAAAATCATTGACCTCACAGCAAAAAGAAGAACAGTTGATCTCTTTGGCTGAATCGGCGGAAGGCAAAGAAGAAAAAGAAATTCGCTTGAACAGCAAAAATGAGTCAACCCAGAGAGTGCTGCGTCAAAGCACGGCTGTGATCGAGAACGAAGCGGGCCAGACGATGGGTATGGTATCGGTGTTAACCGATGTCACGAAACAAAAAGAACTGGAAGAGCTAAAGACAAAATTCATTTCAAATGTCACGCACGAACTGAGAACCCCGCTCGCTGCGATTAAAGAATCCGTGAATTTATTTTTGGACCGCATGTTGGGCGAGTTGACTCCCGAACAGGAGAAGGTGCTGGGCATTACCCGCCGTAACATCCAGCGTTTGAGCCGCTTGATTGACGGGGTGCTGGATATTTCAAAGTTGGAATCCGGCCGCATGGAACTCAAAGCAGCCGAATTTGAATTAAGCGATTTAATTACTCAAAATGTTTCGTCTTTTGATGCATGGGCGAACAGCAAGGTTGTCACGCTTGAAACCAAGTTGCCGGAAGGGAAGCTCAAAATGACGGCTGATAATGATATGCTCAGCCAGGTCATCACCAATTTAATCGGGAATGCCCTTAAATTTACACCCCAAGGCGGTAAAATTACCGTCGAAGTGAAACAAGTGCCTTTGAGCGATGCCGATTCAACACCCGCACTGCAATTTAACGTGATCGATAATGGTCCCGGTATTTCGGCAGCAGACCAAAAGAAGATTTTTGAGAAATTTTCGCAAGGAAGCGCCAAGCCCGTTGATAAAATCAGCGGCACAGGCTTAGGACTCTCCATTTCCCGCGAGATCGTCCATTTGCACGGCGGCCGGATTTGGGTCACTAGTCAAGAGGGAATGGGCAGCTGCTTTTCTTTTGTCGTACCGCAAAAAGCGGCCGTCAAAAAAGAAGAAGAAAGTTAAGCGTGATTTTTGCGGTGATCCGTTTCGCATGACATCCTCCTCGGCTTCCTATCGCGCTATTTTTTTTGATGCCGGCGGCACACTCCTGAAACCGCAACCATCCGTCGGTGAAGTGTATGCACGCGTCGCCGAAAAATATGATATGTCCGTTGACCATCAAGAAGTTGAAAGGGTTTTCCGTCAAAAGTTTACCCAGCGCGACCACGCCGCCGCTTCTCTATCCCACACCACACCCAAGGAAGAAAAGGCATGGTGGCACTCACTTGTTTTAGAAGTGTTTCAAACCGTGACGATGGTTAAAAATTTTGAACCGTTTTTTGAAGAACTGTACGATTTATTTGCCAGAGGAGAAGTTTGGACCGTTTATCCGGAAGTATTTGCCATGCTGGCATCCTTGAAAGAGAAGAAGATGATTCTGGGGGTTGTATCCAATTGGGACACACGGCTCCCGCAGATCTGTGATCAGCTAAAATTAGCGTCTTTTTTTGACTTTATTATCGCATCAGTGGCGGTCGGTGTCGCGAAACCGGAAGCCGGTATTTTTAAATTGGCGCTTGAGCGCGCAGGGGTTAGAAAACACGAAGCGCTTCATGTAGGCGACAGCATTGAAAATGATTATCTTGGCGCCAAACGAGCCGGCCTGGATGCTGTTTTAATCCACCGCGAAGCCGGCGAGCCGCCGCAAGTCCCTTTCATCCGTTCTCTTTCAGAACTCCTCACATGGTCAAAACGGACGCCTGCGGATTGACTTATCCTCTATAATAACTCTCCGAAAGGGAGGAGTTGATGATACATCCTGAAGAAGTGAAGTCATTGCTCATACGCCATTTTCCCGGTGCCGAGGTATCGGTGGCGGATCAAACCGGTACCATGGATCATTTTGATATCCATGTCATCTCAAAAGTTTTTGAAGGTAAAACGCTGATCGAGCAACACCGGATGGTGCAGGTGCCGCTTGAAGCAGCATTGACGGACGGCCGAATTCACGCCGTTCAAATTAAAACTCGAACATCCCTTTAAAGGAGCCCCATTATGCCGGATGATTTTAAAGCTGAAAGACAAAAAGAAGTCAGCAGTAACAAAATCGTTCTCTACATTAAAGGTACCAAAGAACAGCCGCAATGCGGTTTTTCAGCAGCAACCATCCAAGCGTTTAAACTTTTAGGAAAACCCTTTCATACCATTGATGTGCTCAGCAATCCGGAAATTAGATCCAGGATGCAGGAATTTTCCAATTGGCCGACCTTCCCTCAAGTCTTTGTCGGCGGTCAATTTCTCGGCGGCTGTGACATTGTGACCGAAATGTATGAAACCGGCGAATTGAAGAAAGTGGTCGAAGCAACATTTAATTCTTAATGGAAATCTCTCAGCCGGCATTTGAGAAGTACATCTTTGTCTGTGAAAACGAACGGCCGGACGGACGTTGCTGCGGCCGCTTGGGCAGTGAAATCAGAGACTTGCTCAAGCAAATCGTTAGGGAGCGCGGGCTGGCCCGCAAAATTCGGGTTTCGCGGACAGGCTGCTTGGATGTCTGCCAGCAAGGACCTAATGTGCTGATTATGCCGGATAACATTTGGTACAAACAAGTGACCATCCATGATGTGAACCGCATCTTAGATGATGCGCTCAAAGGATTGTCGTCTCACCCCAAAGAGAGTTAATTCAATGGATCTGCATGCAAAAAAAATCTTACTTCAACGCATTCCGAACGGGCTTTATATTGTGGGGCTCAAGCACGGTAAACGCGTACATGCTTTCTCCGGCAGCTGGCTGACACAGATTTCCATGAAACCACCCATGGTCATGCTGGGCGTGCGCCAAGATTCAAAAGCGTTTGGTTTTGTTAAGCGCGGGCGGTCTATTTCCCTTAATTTCGTTTCTAAACACGGAAAGAATATGATTCAGTTTTTTTTCAAACCATGCAAAGCGCAAGATAATTTCTTCGGTGATTATGCTTTTGTAAAAGATAAAACGGGTGCACCTATTTTCAAAGATGCCATTGGCTACCTGGAATGCCGGGTCAAGAAAGTCGTGACACGCTTCGGCGACCACGCCGCCGTCTTTGCCGAAGTGACCAATGCCAAACTGAGGAGCGATCTTGAGCCGCTGATTTTAGCGGATACCCCTTGGCATTACGGCGGATAAATAGGTTTCAGGTTTTGGGTTTCGTGTTTCGAGTTGATTAGTTTTTACTCGAAACCCAAAACTCGAGACTCGAAACCCGAAATAAGATTGTGAAACCACTATTAATCTACGACGGTGATTGTTCGTTTTGTATCCGGTGGGTCGAGCGTTGGCGTTTAATCACTCGGGACCGTGTTGATTACAAACCTTATCAGGATGTTTACACTGCTTTCCCCCAAATTTCACTCCAAACATTTAAAGAATCCGTTCAGTTGATTGACTCGGATGAAAAAGTTTACGCAGGCGCCGAAGCAGTTTTTAGAACGCTTCGTTACGACTCACGGCAACGCGGGTTGTGGTGGGCTTATGAGCGTGTTCCCGGCATCCGGCAGATGAGTGAATGGTTCTACCGTACCGTTGCCCAAAACCGCGATCGCTTCTCCGATCTCACCCAATTTTTTTGGGGGAAGTGGCTTCTGCCGTCCACTTACACCATTTCCACTTCCATTTTTTTGCGCTTACTGGGAGCGATTTATTTGATCGCCATAGCTTCCTTTTGGACCCAAATGCCCGGCCTTATCGGCACGCAAGGCATCTTACCGGTCACCGAGACCATTGCCGCAGTGAAAGCGCAATTAGGCCCGAACGGATTTTTATCATTTCCCACACTCGCATGGTGGATGCCGACAGAATCCTTTCTTCATATTTTGTGCGGTGTTGGTGTTGTGGGTTCGCTTGCGGTGATGATGCAGGTGTGTTCCGGTTTCAGCTTGGTTGTCTTATGGTTGATTTATCTTTCCTTGCAGACAGTTTCGCGTGATTTTCTTGGTTTTCAATGGGACGTGCTTTTGCTTGAAACGGGATTTCTGGCAATCTTTCTGGCTCCTTGGAAAAAACCTTTTTCAAAATCGCTTCAAATAACACCCGCCTCACCGGTCACCATTTTTTTGTTTTGGTGGCTTTTGTTTCGGCTCATGTTCATGTCGGGCGTGGCCAAGCTTGCCTCAGGCGATCCCGCTTGGCATCACTTCACGGCATTGACCTATTATTATGAAACACAGCCTTTACCCACCTGGATTGGCTGGTATGTGCACCAATTGCCTGCGTGGTTTCAACACACCTCTGTGGTCGTGATGTTTGCCATCGAACTCATTATCCCGTTCTTTATTTTCATGCCCCGCCGGATACGGTTTTTTGCGGCTTTCTCGATTGCAGCGTTTCAGTGCCTCATTATGCTCACCGGTAACTATTGTTTCTTTAATTTGCTTGCTCTGGCTTTGTGCGTGCTTCTGATCGATGATGCCCTTTATTTAAAGGGCGAAAGAGACCGGATTCTCAAATTTCAATCGGACAACCAAATGACGCTGCCTGTGAAAAACCGCCCGGCACACCTTGCTTTGGCGGTGATTATTTTTGCTTTATCGCTTGTGCCGCTCTTTGACCGTTTGGACCTCGGCCGTTTTCTGCCGCGCCCGCTGGTCAAGGCTTATCAATTCATCGGGTCTTGGCAGATTGTGAACAGCTACGGTTTGTTTGCCGTGATGACTACCCAACGGCCTGAGATTATCATCGAAGGCAGCTGGGACGGTTCGCATTGGTATCCATATGAATTTAAATACAAGCCGGGCGAACTTACCAAGAAACCTGTTTTTGTTGAACCGCATCAACCGCGGCTTGATTGGCAAATGTGGTTTGCGGCGCTCAGCGGATGGCGCCGGCATCCTTGGTTTCTAAGTTTTTGCAAACGTCTTTTGGAAGGTTCCAAGCCGGTTCTCGCGCTGCTCAAAACCAATCCGTTTCCCGACGAACCGCCGCAATATGTAAGAGCGCGTGTTTATTTGTATCACTTTACGGATTTCAAAACACGCCGCGAGACAAAAGCGTGGTGGCGGCGAAATGAAGCGGGCGAATATTTGCCGGTGATATCACTTAACGCTTAATGCAGCGTCCAATCCGTTTTCTGATTCTGTGCTGCCGGCAGTGACGGTGAAGAATTGATCGGGCTTTAAATAGGTTTGAATGGTTTCGTTGATGATGGCAGGGGAAAGGGCATTAATTTTTTCGGGTAAGTGTGCCATGTAAGACAAGCCAAGGCCCAATATTTCGGATTCCAGAATACGGTTTGCCATGCCTCTGGTGTGTGAAAAACGAATCTTATGAATGCCGATCATCTCATTTTTCTTGGCTTGCAGCTCATCAGTCTCAACGCCGTTTGCTTGTAAAGTTTCCAGAACGGTCCGAATGGCCTCCTTTCCTCGGGCAACTTTTTCAGGATTGAAATCAGATTCAATGATTAACGCACCCGTCGTGTCGGGGCGGATGCCCACCAAATCGGAATGGATATAATAAGTGAGCCCCTCTGCTTCACGGACCTGTTGCGCTAATCGGGAAGAAAAACTGCCGCCCAGCACATCATTGATGACTTGTACCGCGGTAAACGAAGCATCCGTGCTCATCAGCGGGAGAGGAAGGCCTGTGAGGAAACGGACGCTGGTTTTATCAGGGACAAAAAGATGTTGATCGCTTGGTTGGTAGTCAGGGTGAGATGAGCCTGTTGTTGAAGATTCAATTTGAACCGGATCCCATCCCGCCAAAGTCTTTTTTAAACCATGCCTCACATCGTTGTGATCCACGTCTCCGGCCAACACCAGAATGAACTGGTTGGGGCCAAAGTGTTCATGATGAAACCGTCGAACATCATCCAGGGAGAGTCTTTTTAAAGCAGCTATTTGTTCATCCAAAGGCGGTTCGTAGTCCGGGTGGTTGGGACTAAACGTATAACGGGCCCACTCACTGTAAGCCGAATAACCGGGGTTTTGCCTGAGCGATTCCAACTCAACTAATTTTTGCCGCCGGATTCGCTCGAAAACATTTTCATCAAAATCCGGGGTTCTTAATTGGCGAACCAACTCTTTGAGAAACGCTTGAATGTCTCGTTGTAAACATTGGCCTTTGATACTTAAAAAGGTCGGTTCGACCGAATACGATAATTGCGCGCCCAAGTTTTCCAAGAGGCTGACGGTTTTCTTCAATTGACTACCCGAGGCTTGCTGTGTCAGCAAGAGAGCGGTCATGGCAGCGGCAAGCGAGTGATCGGCTTGATTGCGCCCTGCGCTCAGCATGGCACCGGCAATCGAAATGGCATTTGGTGTTTGCGTTTTTAGACTCATGATCTTGGCGTTTTCAATGAATTGTGTCACCGTTTGGTCTAAAAAAGAAAGCGGTTCGCTTGAAATCGGTTGCACCGATTGATAAACGGGAAGAGCGGTATGAGCAGGCGCTGTTTTTGTTTGTTCAGCCTGCATGGCAGAGGGCACGGGCTGAGGCGGGTTTGATGCTTGGTCCGTATGAATCAGATAACCGATATAAGCGTGAGACGGCGATAAGAATGACTTTGCCGCATTTTGGAGCGTTCTCCGGTTTAACGCATCGATGCGTTTCTCAAATTGGTCCACCAGCTGCCAATCACCCACCGCAATCGCTTGACCAAAAGCCATTAAAGCGGCATATGGCCCGTCCTTTTCGAACGCGGCCTGTGTTTTTAATTGATTCTTGGCTTTTTTGACCTCTTCGGCCGAAACACCCTTTGTCCGAATGTCTTCATAAACTGCCTTGATTTTAGCTTCCACCATTTCATGTAAAATATCTTTACTGCACTGAGCTGTCGTGATCATTAAACTGCCTTCTTTGGCAGGCGAAAGATAGGCTTGGGTTTGAGTCGCAAGTCCTGTAGCGACGAGTGCCTGATAAAGGCGGCTCGATTGTCCTTCAGCCAAGATTTGCGTGAGCGCATACAAATCATCCAAAACAGGTTCTTTGGCGGCCGGAATTCGGTGCGCCATCATGACCCTATTTTCACCGTCAGCGCGTTTCATAATGATTTTCTCATTTCGATGTATTTCAACCGAATGGACGGTGCGGTGATGAATGGCTTGCGGTGAGGCCGCGATTCCGCCAAACCATTGATCCGCGAGCGACAGAACGGCCGGCGTGTCAATTTCACCGACAATGGTCAACATGGCATTATTGGGCCAGTAAAAACGGTCATAAAATGACCGCAGTGATTCAGCCGTGGCTGATTCGATATCGTCACGGTTACCGATGATCGGGTATTCGTAGTGATGACCTCGAAAAGCTTCTGACCACAGTTTTTGTTCTAAGATCGCTTCCGCGTCATTCTCGATCAAACTTAGTTCGTGTGAGACGACCGGTATTTCCGCATCTAAATCGGATGAAGTGAGCAAAGCACGGCGCATCCGATCAGCTTCCACTTGAAGTGCAATCGATAATTGATCGTTCGGCACAACATCATAGAAACTGGTGGCATCCCGGTAAGTTGACGCATTTAAGATGCCGCCCACCCCTTGAATGATTTGCGCCATCGGTTTGCCATTTTCTGTGTTAAAGTGTTGAGTGCCTTTAAAGAGCATGTGTTCCAGTAAGTGAGTCGATCCCCGGAAACCCGGCGTTTCATCACGTGAGCCGACAAAGTAAGTGGCCATCACGGCTGTCACGGGCGCATGCGTTTTGGGAACCAGAAGAATACGTAGTTGATTCTTGGTCGATTGATATTCTTGGATACCATTCATCTCTCGAATGAGTTTGAAATCATTTGTCGAGCGAATGGGATGCGTCTGGCAGCCGGTGACAGCCAACAGAAAAATCGGGAGAGCTAAAAATAGTTTTGATCGCATATGAGAACAGATTACAATACTAAGTATATGTTGGAACCCCGATCTCGCGCAAGTGAACTTATCAAATTATCGATCCGAAAATTTGGCTGCTTTATATTCGTATTTAGTTTACTCGCAATTCTACCCACTTTAAATGCTGAGGAGCCGGCCGGCCCTTTGGAAGGGCTTATCTTTATCAAACAATCGGGTCCCGAATATCTCAGTTTTAACGAATTGGCAGCGCTTTCCCAAAACAAAGCGCCCTCCCCGCAAATCTCAGAGAAAGTAGAAAGGCTTTTTAACACACCTTTTATTAATAATGAAGCATTTGATAGCGGCGCCCGTCCCCGACGGCCCCACAGCGAGAAATTAGGAGCGTTTTTGCGTGTCTTGCAATGGAATATCGAGAAATCGCTGCATCTGGATTGGGCCGTGGCGGTGATGGCTGATTTTGATCGTTATATCGAGTTGATTGACTTTCACAAAGCCCGTGATCTCGAGACTTATGATGCGATTGTGACAGAGCGTGAGCTTCTCAAAGATGCGGATATTCTCATTTTGCAGGAAATAGAAATCGGGGTGAAGCGGTCTAAGTATTATCACTCGCCAGATGTGTTGGCGCGCTCGCTCAACATGAATTATGCTTATGCGGCTCAATACCTGGAAGTTGATCCCGTTCAGCTTGGTTTTGAGCATATCTATGACGAAACGGGTCAGATTGACCGTGAATCGGAAAAGTATTTTTCCGTCGATCCTGAACAATACAAAGGTCTTTTCGGCTCGGTTGTCCTGTCGCGTTATCCCATCAAGTATGCCGAAGCTTTTCCGCTTCAGACACAGGGTTATGATTGGTATCAAGAAGAAAAAAAGAAAACTTCTTATTTGGAGAATGCCCGCCGGGTTGGGGCGAAGCTGCTTCTGGCCAGTGAACTTCACCGTGAGATCAAAGTAGGCGGGCGCGGTTTTTTTCGCGTTGATTTACATATCCCCGGTTTACCGAATGACACGTTAACCGTCATCAACATTCACCTGGAAATTAAATGCTTGCCTGCCAAACGCGAAGAACAAATTAAAGAGATCCTGGGTTATATCAAAGACATTCCCAACCCCGTGATCATGGCGGGCGATTTTAATTCGGCACCGACCGATTTAAGCCCCACGAATACGGTTCGAGTTGCTGAGCGGACGATTAAAAATCCGGAAACTTGGGCTTCAGTTGCCGTTAATGCGGTGGTGCCCCAATCGTTATTGGTCAATACATCGCGTTTTTTCTCAAACTTGACGAAGAACTATCAAAATCCAACGGCTAAACACGTTCCCTTTATTCTACCGAATAATGTGAAGGGCATGTTCGATGCCATTCAGAATTTCCGCTTTGCCGACGGCCGCGCTTTTGATTTTCGAGGCGATAAAAACCGGTCGACAGGGAGATCGGATAAAATACTCGCCAATTCCAATGAAAGAGACCTGTGGGGATACAAAACTACTTTTCAAACACCCAGGACGGTTGCAAATATCATTGGGAAATATCGCTTGGATTGGTTTTTTGTGAAATCGTATTTAAGCGATCCTTTGGATCATGACGGGCCTTACCGTTTGGCTCCGCACTTTGGCAGAACTCTGACGGACTTAAATCGTTTACTCAAAGAACCTATTTCTGATCATGATCCTAGCATTATCGATATTCCTTTTAACGAACCGGATATAGAATAGGTGCCAAGACCAAGAACATGATGACCAAAGAAAAAATCCTGATGTGTTGGAGCGGAGGCAAAGACAGTGCGCTGGCGCTCTACGAACTTCAGCAAAGCAAGCAATATGAAGTAGCAGCTTTACTGACGACAGTGACAGCTGCTTATGAGCGGGTCAGTATGCACGGGGTTCGGCGTGAATTGTTGAGAAGGCAAGCTCATTCGCTCGGTATTCCGCTTTGTGAAGTCGAAATATCGGTCAAAGCGACGAATGAGGAATATGAAACAAAAATGAAAGAGACATTGCTTCATTATTATCAACACGGCATCCGGCGCGTCGCTTTCGGCGATATTTTTCTTGAAGATTTAAAACGATATCGTGAAGCCAATTTGGCCAAAGTAGGCATGACGGGTATTTTCCCGATTTGGAAACGCGCAACCACGGAACTCATACAAACTTTCATTGATCTGGGGTTCTCTGCTTACGCCGTCTGTATTGACCCAAAAGTGCTTGACCCTTCTTTTGCAGGGCGAGCACTCGACAGAACGTTTGTGAAAGATTTACCAAAAGGCGTAGATCCTTGCGGTGAAAACGGAGAATTTCACTCTTTTGTATGGCAGGGACCCCAGTTTTCTTATCCGGTAGCGTGTACGGTTGGCGAAAAAGTTTTACGGGAGGGATTTTGGTTTTGTGATTTGTTACCAGTTGATCAAATGGCCAAAAGAGCGTAAAATGATTCCCAATCGTTGCCCAGCTTGTCAGCAATTATTTACTTGTGATTTAGCAGAGGGAAAAAAGCACTGTTGGTGCAGAAGCTACCCACATCTTTTACCGATGAAAAAAGCAACGAGTTGTTTTTGCCCTAATTGTTTGTGCAAAGCAATTTCAGAATATCAACAACTTGGGGTCAGACCCAATCAGCTAGAGGACTGACCCGTTCTTCGGTGGAGAGGGTCTGACCCCAGAAAAAGGAGTGCATCATGCGGAACATTCGTTTTATTACATTGGTATTGATTATTTTAGGAGGCGCATTATCCAGGTTAATCCCTCATTATTGGAATATGACACCTCTCATTGGGATGGCTCTTTTTGGCGGGGCGCATTTTCAGAACCGCCGCACGGCGATGGGAATGGTTTTAGCTGCTATGATTTTAAGTGATTTGTTTATTGGTTATCACAGTTTGCTTCCCTTAGTTTATGCTCTCTTGTTGGGGTTTGTGTGGGTAGGCACTTATTTAAAAGAAAACAAAAAACCTCTCTTGGTGTTGACAGCAGCCTTTGGCAGTTCTGTTATTTTTTTCCTAATCACTAATTTTGCCGTGTGGCTCACGAGCGGCCTTTATCCGCTAACAGGGGAAGGCTTGACGCGCTGTTTTATTTATGCCATTCCTTTTTTCCAACACCAACTTTTAGGTGATATACTTTTTACCGCAGTCTTTTTTGGCGGATTTGCATTAGCCGAGCATAGATTTTCTGTACTTAAAAAAACGTCTGCTTCATTGGTAGCGTAAAAGTATCAACCTAAAACTTTGATGGGCGAGAAGCCGCAACTCATTTCTTTAACTCTCAACGCAATCTTTGCGGTTTGCGGCCGTCGTTTGTCCGTTCATCGAGTGAAACCCGCTCAACCATTGGCCAAATCATTGAGGCGGCAGTAATGGCATTTCAATCGGAAGATTTGTCAACACCCGAACTAAAGATTGGTTTTTACCGTATTTTTCTTTTGCTGGCGGGTATTCTTTATCCGGTATGGGGGTTTGCTTTTGAAGCTTGGGTACCCGGTATTCAGGATGACAAACTGGGACGTTTGGTCATTGGTGCTATCTGTCTTTTCTTTTTCGGACTGTCTTACATCCTGCCGCGCGTGGCGCGGCACACCGAACTGATCTTCAGCTTTCTAGGCTGGATCATGACCACGCACTACTTTGTTTTGCTTTATCAAAACCATGTTCATAGTACGTATGCCATGGGAATGTTCGTAACTATTTTTGCCATCGGAGCATGTCTCAACCGGCGGCGCGTGTTGTTGGCTTATTCGGTCTATGTGGTGTTGCTTTCTGGTTTAATTTATTTCATCGACACCGACTTCGTGAGACCTATTTTTTTAATGGGTGTCGTGACCACGGTTGTCGTCACTTATTTGGCAGCCGCCGATCGGCTTGTCAGCTTAAATAAGCTTCGTGAAGATGAAGAAGCTATCCGCCGCGAGAAAATGCGGACGGATCTTATTTTAAACTCAACCGATGAAGGTATTTACTGTTTAGACAAAACAGGCAAAACTACTTTTATTAATGAAGCAGCAGCCCGCATCATCGGATGGGAGCCCGAAGAATTTGTCGGAAAATTAGAGCACGATGTCTTACATCATACCAAAGAAGACGGACGGCCTTTTGGTACGGCCAAATGCCCGATATTTCAAACGTTCACGGGCGGTGTGTCCCGTCATGTGAATGACGAGCTTTTTTGGAGGCGGGACGGCTCTTATTTTCCGGTTGAATACACCAGCACACCTTTAAAAGAAGGCTATGAGGTGGTCGGTGCCGTTGTGACGTTTCGCGACATTTCCAAGCGACGGGAATCAGAGGCCAGTTTGAAGAAGTTGTCCAACGTGGTACAGCAGACAGCAGAAGCAGTCGTGATCACGGATCGAGACGGTGTCATTGAATATGTCAATCCGACTTTTGAACAATTAACCGGTTTTAGTGCTCAAGAAGCCGTCGGGCAGAATCCCCGTCTTTTAAAATCAGGCCGTCATCCCAAAGTTTTTTATGAGCGTTTCTGGAAAACCATTTTAAATGGAGATGTTTACCGGGGTATTTTTATCAACAAAAAAAAGAGCGGGGAAATATATTATGAAGAGCAAACGGTAACGCCGCTCAGGAACGAACAGGGTGATATCACGCATTTCGTATCGACCTCGCATGACTTTACCGACCGTATAAAGGCCGAACAAGCGCTTCAAATGGCCAATGAAAAGTTAAGGGTGCAATCAAATGACCTCATCAAGACCAACGAGGGAATCCGCACGCTTTACAGAGAACTCAAAAAAAGCCACGAAGATTTGAAGGTGTTGCAAAATCAATTGGTTCAAGCCGAAAAACTGCAGTCGATCGGCCGCTTGGCGGCCGGCGTGGCACATGAAGTCAAAAATCCGCTCAATATTTTGGTACAGCAAATTGATTACCTTTCCGACTTGATCCCCAAGAAAGACAAAGAAGCTGCAAAAGTCCTGGAAGAAATGGAAGAAGCGGTTGATCGAGCCTCTACCATCATCTCCGAACTCTTAGACTTTTCGCGAATGAGCGAACTGGATTTGAAGAAGGTGAGCCTCATGGAAGTCATGGATAGCACGTTGACGCTTTTAGAACCACAATTAAAAACTGCCAAAATTAATTTGAAGAAAGAGTATGATAAGCGCCTGCCGAAAGTGAATTTGGATGCGAACCGTATGCAGCAGGTGTTCATTAATTTGATGATGAATGCCATTCATGCGACAGAGCCTGGCAGTGCTTTAACCATTCGGCTTTTTCCGCGCACACTCAACCGCTTTGAACCTTTTGTCGGCCGTCGGCGTGAAGATATTTTTAGCATCGGAGATGACGTGGCAGTCATTGAAATAGAAGATGCCGGTACGGGAATCAGCGAAGAGAATATGCCCAAAATATTTGATCCGTTTTTCACCACCAAGCGTGAAAAAGGCGGAACCGGTTTGGGTTTATCCGTGGTAAAAAATATTTTAGATTTACATCATGCCACGATTGAACTTATCAATAACCAAAATGGCAAAGGAGCGAAGGCTGTCATCATGATTAAGTTAGATGCGCACTCGAAGTCATAACCATGGCTTTACTGGATCAATTAACCAAACAATTGAAAGACGAAAGCTGGTCCGCCCGGCGTGATGCAGCGCGCGAGCTTGGTAAAGAAGGCCCCCAGGCTGTTGAAGCTTTAACCGCAGCACTCAAAGATTCAAACAGCTATGTGAAAGAAGCGGTTGTAGAAGCTTTGGGTGAGATTGCCGATCCCACAACGCTGGAAGCGCTCACGGGCATGCTGAAAGCCGATGACAAATACATACGTCTCAAAACCGTGACCGCTCTCAGCCGATTATCAGCAAGCGCTATTCCATCCTTGGTATTGGCATTGGCAGATGGCGATAATCAAGTGCGTGAAGCGGCTGCCATGGCTTTGGCAGATATGGGCTCGTCTGCGATCCCCGGTTTAATTCAAGCACTCGGCCACGAAAATGAAAGTGTGCGGGATGAGGCCGGTTGGGCACTTGCTGTGATTGGCCAGCCCGGTCTGGATCCTTTAATTCAAGCGCTCAAGTCCGAAAATCCTAGAACACGCGAGAAATCAGCTTCGGTTTTGGGGCACATCGGCAATCCCTTAGCAGTGGAACCCCTCATTGAAGTTTTAAAAGATAAAGATAATTACGTAAGAACGCGGGCGGCTGATGCGCTGGGCTTAATCGGCGATACACGGGCCATGGAGCCTCTAATCACCATGATGAAAGATCCCGATGCCATTGCTCAATCCACGGCGGCCAATGCAGTGACAAGACTTGAAGATGCTAAGAAAGCCGATCGATTGGTACAAGCTTTGAGTGATCCGGATGAGAAAGTTCGCGCGAATGCCATTGAGTCACTTGCCAAAATGAAAGATAAAAAGGTCGTCGATGCCATGATCCAAGCGCTCAAAGACAAGAGCGCGATGGTAAAAGAAAAAGCCATTGCGGCCATCGGTTATTTTAAAGAGAAAAAAGCTGTTCCGGCCTTGATCGAGTGTGCCAAAGATGAAAGCGAAACCGTCCGTGAAAAAGCAGCGCAAGTGCTCGGGCAGCTGAAAGATGTGACGGCGCTTGATACGCTGATTCAATTGCTTAAAGATCCCGCCGATATGGTGCGCGATGAAGCCGCCTATGCTTTGGGCAGCATGAAAGATCCGAAGGCGGTGGATGCACTGATGCAGGCAATGAATGATCAAAATCAAACGGTGAAACAAACGGTGGCGGATGCACTTCATCATCTCAAAGATGCGACGACGATTGATAAATTATTGGAGACGTTGAAAAGCGACAATGATATTCTGCGTGCGCAGGCAGCCGAGTCGCTGGGAGCACTGGGAAACGCCGCGTGTGTGGAGCCCTTAATGCAATGTCTCAAAGACAGCAATACGTTGGTGCGGGCGTCGGCCGCAACCGCGCTTGGGAAAATCGGAGACCGCCGTGCGTTGGATTCTTTTGGTGAAACCTTGAAAGATAAATCCGAACAAGTGCGCGGCAGTGCCGTATGGGCACTGGGTCAAATGGGCGGATCCGCCAAAGAGTCATTAATCCGGGCACTGAAAGACGAAAATGCCTTTGTCAGAAGTCAAGCGGTCCAGGCTTTAAGCAACTTGCCGCCCGATCAAAAAATAGTGGAAGCGCTCATCGCAGCGCTCAAAGACCCGTCCGAGGAAGTACGCAAGGAAACTTGTATTATCTTAGGGCGTATGAGTCAAGAAATAACAATTCCGGCTTTAATTGAAACCCTGGGCGATGCCATTAAAAATGTCAGGGAAAAAGCCATTGCGGCGCTCTTTAGCTTTGGCGATGCCGCCATTGCACCTTTGACCGAAGCACTGAAACATGAAAATGTTCAAGTACGTGCCAATGCGGCGACTGCTTTGGGGCACATCGGAGATACAACGGTTTTAGACAATATCACCGTTTCACTGAAGGACGAAAGTGATGTGGTTCGGGCCGCCGCAGCTCTGGCGCTTGGGGAGCTGAAAGATGAACGGGCCATTGATCCGCTGCTCAAAGCGACCAAAGATGACAACGAAGGGGTGCGCCTTGCGGCCGCCAAAGCACTGGGAAAAGTGCGCGTCCAAGAAGAGCAAAAAGAAGCAGATGTTTTTCGCTGCCCTCGCTGCGGCAGGCCCATCGCGGAACCCACCATGGGCGGTTCGCCGGCCATGATTTTAATTATCGTCGGTATTTTACTTTCACCTATCCTCATTGGTATTCCGCTGGTGCTTTACGGCTGGAACCTCAAACAGCACAAACAAGGCGCTTGGGTTTGCCGTAAGTGCGGTCACAAAGCGCCTTTACGTTGGTACGATTAGTCAGAAAAACAAAGGTTCTCTAAGGAGAGAACGGTTTATTTCATGAACGAGACTTAAGAACCCGCTTATTTTACTCGTAAATAGAAGAGTCAATACAACAAGGCAGGATGCGAAGGAGACACCTAATGGTTCAAAAGAGGATTTTAACGATAGACGATGAGCCGGATGTGCGCGCCATGTTAAAAGCGCGTTTGGAGTCAAAATCTTATGAGGTGATTGCGGCGGCAGACGGAGAAGAGGGGCTTGAAAAAGTTGAATATGAAAGACCGGATTTAATTATTTTAGATGTCATGATGCCCCGAATGGACGGTTATACCTTTATTCGTGAAATGCGAAACCGGTATCCGGATCTCAAAATACCCATTATTGTTTTAACGGCGAAAGATAAACTGAAAGATTTATTTGAAATAGAAGGTATCGGGGATTATCTCACCAAACCTTATGATGCACAGGAGCTGTTGCAGAAGATCGAGAAATTCCTGGGAACAAAATAAGCGCAGAAGGCAAAGTCGTGAATGAATGGCAAAGAAAATTTTGATTGCTGATGATGAACCCTTCATCTTGAAAATGGTGACCGCACGGCTTCAAAAAGAAGGTTTTGAAGTCGTGACTGCCCAAGACGGCCAAAGCGTCCTGGATTTAACCCGCCAACAAAATCCCGACTTGATTTTACTGGACATCATGATGCCCAAGCTCGATGGCTACAAAGTTTGCCGGCTGCTCAAATTTGATAAACAGTTTTCACATATTCCCGTTGTGATGTGCACAGCCCGGGACATGGATGAAGATTCTCAATTGGGGTTTCAAACCGGCGCTGATGAATATGTGACAAAACCTTTCGAGATGGAAGAACTCGTGAAAGTCATTCATGACACGATTGAAAAATCAAAAAGCAATTCCGCTTAACTGTATGGCGGCTTCCAAAACATCCGCACAGGCTCTGCAGGCTGAAAATCAAAAGTTGCACAGGGAAATCGAAGCATTGAAACAACAACTCAAGAAACTTGAGCACGATAACCGTGAAAGTAATGAAGGCATCCAGATGCTTTTTAACGATCTTTACAAGAAACATCAGAAACTTCAGGTGATTGATAAACTGAAGTCCGATTTTATTTCAACCGTCTCACACGAGCTTAAAACACCGCTCACGATGATTAAGGCCGGCATTTCGCAAGTGCATGACGGTGTTTTAGGCGATGTCACTCAAGATCAAAAAGAAGCTTTGGATGGGGTATTGGAGGGAGTGAACCGTCTCACGCACATCGTCAGTGAAGTGCTCGATATTTCTAAATTGGAAGGCGGAAAGGTGCGCCTGAAAAAGCAAACTGTACACGCCTCTGAACTGATTGAAAAGGTGTTAAAACCAAGTGCCTTAAAAGCCAATGTTAAATCGGTTCGGGTGATGATGGATACTGCCGTTGGGCCGGATCAGACGCTTGTGTGCGACCCGGGTAAAATCATCCAAGTGTTGACTAATTTAGTCGACAATGCTATTAAATTTACTCCTAAAGACGGTCGTGTGACAGTGGGCGCCCGGACGGATGCGAAGAATTTCGAATTTTATGTTCAGGACACGGGCATCGGAATCGATAAACAGGACATCAGTAAACTTTTTGTGAAGTTTCAGCAGTTTGAACGCGCCGAGCCGTTGGGACATCAGCACGGAACGGGTTTGGGATTAGCCATTTGTAAAGAAATTATTGAATTACATGGTGGAAAAATTTGGGCGGAATCGGAATTAAATCACGGCGCCGCTTTTCACTTTACCATCCCACAATAACGGAAATCGTTTCATGAAAACAAAGATATTTTTTTTGTGCTTACTTTTATCGCTCATTTATTTACCCGCAGAAGCCCAAGATGAGTCTTTACCGCCGCTTCCGAAAGGGCCTTTGATTTTATCGGGTGCTGCCCCCGAAATGCAAAATGCGGATTTTTGGATCAAACGTCTGCCCGATGCCAATCAAGCGCTGAAAACACCCGAAGAAATTGCCCAGCTCAACAAAGAAATTAACGAAACCATTGCCGAACGGACGGATGTTTTTAAAATCAAAGGCATGTTTCGCGGGATTGATATCAAGGAAGCCATTGAAAAATCATACGAAACGATAAAAAGCCGCAAGCTCTTTGGTGTGGATGACAAATATATTACGAAAGACCTGTTCACCGATCAAATTCTTCCTAATCTCAATTTAGATGCGGTACCAAACATGGTTAACATCCGCTGGGGCGTTGCCACGACGGCCGCCTCAGTCCGCGCACTTCCCATTTGGGTAAAAATGTTGGAAGAGAAGGGCGATATCGAATTTGACCAGCTGCAATTTACGCTGATCAAGCTTTGGACGCCGGTCGCGGTTTATCACACCTCAACGGACGGCAAATGGTATTACGTCCAGGCGCCCTATGTGCGCGGGTGGGTGGAGTCCAAACATATTGCCTTTTTTAAAGATCAGGACGCTGTCAAAGAAAAAGTAAAATCAAAAGACTATGTGGTTGTGACGGGTGAGAGCGTGCCCGTCTATGCCGGTCCTGATTTTACCGCTGTGTTGGATCGTCCAAGCATGGGCACCGTGATCCCGCGCGTCAGTCAAACCGACACCGCTTTTCTTGTGGAAATGCCTAAGCGCGGAGAGGGCGGTAAAGTGGTTTTGGGACGTGGTTATATTAAGTTATCGGATGATGCCCGCACGCAATTTCCCCCTTATACACAAGCGAACGTGATTCGCCAAGCTTTTAAATTACTCAGCGCACGCTACGGCTGGGGCGGTACATACATGGGGCGTGACTGCTCGGGCTTTACCTTTGATGTGTTTACCAGCATGGGCGTGGACTTGCCGCGCGATTCCGACCAGCAAGCTTTTGCCGGCACCCAATTGGGTTCATTCAAGCCGTTTGAGCAGTCAGAACTGAAGAAAGCCACGCTCCGTCAAGCCGCGACGCCGGGGATTACGCTTCTGCGCATGAAAATGCACATGATGCTTTATTTGGGCGAGATTGATGAGAAGTTTTACGTAATTCATTCCACCTGGGCCGAGCGCATTGGCCAGGACCCTGTGAAAGATGAGAAAAACCGCATTAACCAAGTGGTTGTTTCTGACCTTGATTTAAACGGCAATTCTTACTTAGGCCCGCTTTTCCACCGCATTATCCAAATGAGCGAAGTGAATTAATTTCGTACATTGTATTTCGTACCTCGTACTTTGTACATCGCCTCGGAGTTACAGACGATGCGCCAAACCGTCATTGCGATCCGCCTTAGGCGGAGAAGCAATCTCAGTTCTGGGATTGCCGCGTCGCCCCACCTGATGGCGGAGCTCCTCGCAATGACAGTCATGGCGTGCTTTTTGGATAAGCATGTTGGGATAAGCATGTCCGATGTACGAAGTACGCTGTACGATGTACAATATACCCATGCTATACGCCATTATTTCAGACATTCATTCTAATCTGGAAGCTCTCGAGACTGTCCTGACCGATATTGACCGGCGGCGGGTTGAGAAGATCATCTCACCCGGTGACATCATTGGCTACGGGGCCAATCCCAGCCTTTGTTTGGCCTTAGCCAGCGAGCGCTGCCAAGTGATTGTGAAAGGCAACCACGAAGAAGCAATTTTAAGCGCCAAGGAACGCAGCAAATTTAACACGTGGGCACGCGAAGCCATTCTGTGGACCATGGATCACCTGGATCAAAAAGAAAAAGACGTGATTGAATCCTGGCCTTACATCACAACCGATCAAGAGGCTGATCTGACGCTCGTCCACGGCAGCCCGGATCACATCCGCCAATTCCGCTATTTATTTGAATCCGGCGACATCGACAATGCATTCTCGGCATTTCAAACGGGCGTTTGTTTTGTGGGCCATACGCATGTGCCCATGCTTTTTACGGAATCGGGGCGTGAGAAACAGTTAAAAGCAGGTTCTTATCCGCTGGATGCCAAAGAACGCTATATCATTAATCCCGGCAGTGTGGGCCAGCCGCGGGACGGGGACCGGAGGGCGAGTTACGCACTTTTTGATACCGAGAAACGAGTGCTTGAAATTGTGCGCCTAGATTACGATAATCAAACAGCGGCACGTAAAATCAAGACGGCCGGATTACCTGAATATTTGGGGAATCGGTTGTTATAAATACGTGGGCTCAGACCCTCTCCGCCGGAGGACGGATCAGACCTCTGGCTGACTGGGTCTGACCCCAGTAGGGAACATATGAACAAATCAGACGCGAAAAAGAAAATCGAAAGCCTGCGCGAGAAAATCGAGCGCCACAACCATCTTTATTATGTGGAAGCCAAGCCGGAGATTACGGATGAGGCTTTTGACCGCTTCATGCGCGAACTCATCGATCTTGAAAAGAAATTCCCCGATCTCCTCGCGCCGGATTCCCCCTCACAGCGTGTGGGCGGTGCGCCACTCAAAGCATTTAAAACCGTCACGCACAAACTTCCGATGCTCAGCATGGATAACACGTATTCTTATGACGAGCTCCGTGAGTTTGATGAGCGTGTTAAACGTGGTCTCGGCCGCACGGATGTCACTTATTACATTGAAGAAAAAATAGACGGCGTTTCGATGTCGCTCCATTACGAAAAAGGAAAATTAATGCTCGCCGCTACGCGCGGGGACGGGCGCTCGGGAGACGACGTCACGGCCAACGTCAAAACCATTCGCTCTGTGCCGCTTAAATTGCCTGCGCCGGGCGCTTCTTTCAAAGGCAAGGTGCCCGATTGGCTTGAGGTGAGGGGCGAAGTGTATATGCCCGAGAAGAGTTTCGAGAAGGTGAACCGCCAAAAAGAAAAAAATGACGAAGAGCTTTTCGCAAACCCCCGAAACGCTTGTGCGGGCACGCTGAAACTGCTCGATCCTAAAACGGTGGCCGCGCGGGGGCTTGATATTTTTTGTCACGGCTTGGGGATGGCCGAAGGCGTGTCATTTAAAAAGCAAAGCGAGTTACACGATTATTTCAAATCACTCGGCCTTAAAACCATTCAACATACTGCCTGCGTTAAATCCGTTGATGAAGTGATTCAATTTGTGGAGCGTTTTGAGCCCAAACGCCACACGCTGCCTTACGGAATTGACGGGCTCGTGATTAAGGTGGATGATTTTAACGATCAAAAGACACTTGGCGCCACGTCCAAAGCGCCGCGCTGGATGATTGCCTTTAAGTATCCGGCCGAGCGCGCTCAAACCAAGTTAGAAGACATCGAAATCAGTGTGGGACGCACAGGCGCACTCACCCCGGTGGCACATCTCTCACCCGTTGAACTTTCAGGTACCACCGTGCAGCGTGCCAGTCTTCACAATCAAGATGAAATTGAGCGCTTAGATGTGCGCATCGGCGACATTGTGTTAGTTGAGAAAAGCGGTGAAATTATTCCGAAAGTGGTAGGTGTTCTCAAAGAAAAAAGGAAAGGCCATCTGGCGGTTTTTAAATATCCGGACAAATGCCCCGTGTGCCGCTCCAAAGTTACGCAATTAGAGGGCGAAGTGGCAGTGCGCTGTGTTAATTTGGATTGTCCCGCGCAGGTGAAACGGCGCATTAAACATTTCGCCATGCGCGATGCGATGGATATTGCAGGACTGGGTGAAGCGTTAATCGAACAATTGGTGGATGCCGGTGTTGTGAAACACTTAGCTGATCTTTATACGCTTAATTTTGACACGGTGAGCGCTTTAGAGCGCATGGGCAAAAAATCAACCGAAAATTTATTTCAGGCGATTGAAGATTCCAAAAAAAGGCCGCTTGAGCGTTTAATCTTTGGGCTGGGCATCATTCACGTGGGTGAGCGCGCCGCACAAATCCTGGCGGAGCGTTACGGAACCCTTGAAAAGTTAATGGAAGCCGCGGAAGAAGAGCTTTGCAACATCCGCGAAATCGGTCCCACCTCAGCCAAATCCATTGCCGACTTTTTTAAACAAAAAGGCACCAAAGACATCATCAAGTCTTTACAGAAAGCGGGCGTGCGTTTTAATGTCGTTCAAAAGCGCGCTGAGAACACACCTTTCTCCGGCAAAGCCTTTGTGATTACAGGAACGCTTGCCAAATATTCACGCGGTGAGGCTGAAACCCTGATCCGTCAAATGGGCGGCAATGTGAGCTCGAGTGTCTCAAAGAAGACAGATTTTTTGGTGTGTGGGGAAGAGGCGGGTTCTAAATTAGACAAAGCCAAGAAGCTGGGTGTGTCTATTTTGGATGAAAAAGCGTTTTTGAAGATGATTGGTAAATAATTGAGAGGTCGGGGAAACTCCCCGATGGCTCAAATAATTGTAGCGCGTCTTGCGTACAACACATCACGCAATACGAATAACGCACAACGAGCACCAAATGTTAAACGACGAAGTTAAAATATTCATAGATTACCTCTCCGTCGAACGGGGCCTGGCTGAGAACAGCCTGCTCGCTTACTCGCGCGACCTCAAAAAATACTGTGACTTCCTCAAGAAAAAAAAGGTTAGTTCGTTTGAGCGTGTCACGCGCGAAACAATTAATCAATTTCTGCACACCGAAAAAGATCACGGCATTCAAGCGGTCTCCATCGCCCGCGAACTGGTATCCATCAAGATTTTGCACCGCTTTCTCGCGCGTGAAAAAAGGATCGCACAAGACGTTACCAGCGTCCTCACGCTGCCGAAGACTTGGAAAAAATTGCCTTCATTCCTCACGAAGCCCGAAATGGAGCGTTTGTTAAAAACACCCGGCACCAAAACTTGGGCGGGGGCCAGGGACCGCGCGATCTTGGAACTTCTTTACGGCTGCGGCATGCGGGTCTCAGAGCTCGTAAATCTGGCGCCAGGGGATGTGAACATGGAAGCGGGTTTTCTCAAATGCAAAGGCAAGGGCAGTAAAGAGCGCATTGTGCCCTTGGGCCGCATGGCAAAAGACGCGCTCAAAAATTATTTAACCGCGCTTGATCGCGCCAAGGTTCCGCATGAAGCGCGCCTTTTGGTGAGTTTAAAACCCACCGAACTCCTCACGCGCCAGGCCGTATGGTCTTTGGTCCGTGCATACGCCAAAAAAGCCAATATCACGAAGCGCATCACCCCGCACACCTTTCGCCACAGTTATGCCACCCATCTCTTGGAAGGCGGTGCTGATCTCCGTGTGGTGCAGGAATTATTAGGTCATGCGGATATTTCCACGACCCAAATTTACACCCATGTCTCCAAAGACCGCTTAAAGTCTGTGCATTCCCAGTATCACCCCCGCGGTTAAGGCTGTAAGGTTAATTTTTAAGATCTATGTTTAAGGATGAAACCCAATACGCCGTTTGGGTTTCTCAGGCGGTGTGAGAAATTGTTTAATTTCCTCGAAGGCTTGAAAAACTGCTTTAAATTGTTCATCGTAAATTCCAAATTTCTCTTCCATTTTCTTGGTCACTTTTGCTTCCAAGTCTTCATTTTTTTTCCGAAGGCCTTGATGGCCTGCCATGAGTTTTCGAATCCGAACGAAAGCACGCATGATCTGAATGTTCACTTGAATGGCACGACGGCTGTGGATGACGGATGAAAGCATCGCCACTCCTTGTTCGGTAAACGCCATAGGGGCATGGCGCAAACCCATTTTATCAGAATTGGAGGTGCCAAATTGGCACCTCCAATAGTTCAATTCTTTTTTTGGATAACTCGAGTATAAAATCTCTTGGAAATCGTTCTCGGTTTCGTTTCACGGCTCTTTTGAGCAACTTGGTTTCAATCCCATAAAGGCGTGCCAAATCTCGATCCAGCATCACTTTTTGTCCTCGGATCAGGTAAATTCTTCTTTCAATAATTTCTTTTAGAATTTGTTCTTTCACAATACCCCCTTTTAGGCAGACGATGGATGATCGTTATTACAATGGGGGAGTCACAACGTACGTGAGGTTAATAATTAATATATATTATTATGATAATTTGTCAAGCGGCCGTAACCACGGTGTCGTGACTAAACAAACAAATCTATACCCACGTTTCCAAAGACCGCTTAAAGTCTGTGCATTCCCAGTATCACCCGAGAGGATAATTACGCCCTGACGACGGCAACGTCACACTTGAGGTTTGATACCTCAAGTACCTTCAGCAACGATTTGACATCGTCGTTTTCAGGAGTTCCATCCACGGGGATAATTAAAGGCCTAAACTGATTTTGACGGCACGGTTAACTTTGGCCATATAACTATCGGGAAGTTCTCCGATTTTAGCCGAGAGACGGGTCTTGTCGATGGTTCTAATTTGTGACGTCAGAATAGTTGAGTTGACTTTAAGACCTGAAACACCTTTGGGTAAGTTGACATTGGTGGGATATTCCTTTGAAAAACTTTTGGTTGTCAGCGGCGCTACGATTGTTGTCGGAGCCAAGCGGTTGCCGATATTGTTTTGAATCACCAGCACCGGCCGTCTGCCGCCTTGTTCGGATCCTTTGGTGGGATTTAAGTCAACCCAATAAAGCTCGCCGCGCTTAATCAACATCGGGCCAATGCTCCTGGTCAGCAGCTTTAAACTCGTCCCGAAGCACCTTGGCCTCATCTGCCATTTCACGATAAGCTTCACTCAAAAGGATATTGAGTTTTTTTCTTTGCTTTAAGCGAAGGTACATTTTGACTGCCTTTTGGATCAGCGTGCTGCGTTTCGTTTTCTCTTGTTTGGCGGTTCTGTCTAAAGCTTCTTTGAGGTCGGGGGGGAATGTAATATTAATATGTTCCATGGCCATCCTTTCGGCTAATAGTATCTATTAAAGTATACACTTTTAAGCCAGAAAGGCAAAGTCATTTCTAACAATTAAACGCAAGGCCAAGAAACTTGGCGTCAAGTATCAAACCCTCATCTCGGAAATCCTTCACCGCATCGCCCAGAGTTAAAGATTCTTTGTAGAGGTCACAAGAACACAAGATACATCTTGTCACTGCGTGCCTTGTGTCTGGTGCTCTGTAAAAAAACCATACCCATGTTTCAGTGTTATTGATTTTCACGTTGATGTTTAAATAAGTTTAAGTATAATCATTTCATATCCCCCATAGTAGATCAAATATCTTTGGGGGATTTTTGTTTTTATGGCAAATGCACAATTATCAATCAAATCTTGGCCTGTGTCTGAAAGACCTCGTGAACGTTTACTCGCCCAAGGAACCGAAGCGCTTTCCGACGCCGAGCTTCTGGCAATTATTTTACGTCATGGCGTTCAAGGTAAAGACGCGATTGCGCTTGGCCGAGACCTTTTAAGTCAACATGGCGGCTTCAGAGAACTTTTGTCAAAAGGTGTGCGGGACTTAAGTCGAACGAAAGGCCTCGGCAAAGCGAAGATTGCCTCACTCCTTGCTCTCTCAGAAATCACAAAACGCACGCTCCGCGAGAAAATAATTGGCAAAAGCTTTATCCGAGACCCCGAATCCATTTTGGATTATCTTTATGTCTCACTGAGAGACCGCAAAAGGGAAGTGTTTAAAGTCATATTCCTCAACAAAGCCAACCAAATCATTGGAGAAAAAGATTTATTTGAAGGCACCGTCGATTCTGCTGCCGTTCATCCGCGCGAGATCGTCAAGGCTGTCCTTGATCATCACGCCACCGCAGTTATTCTGGTTCATAATCATCCGTCGGGCAGAACCGCACCCAGCAACGAGGACAAAGATGTCACAGCTGGAATCGTTTCAGCTTGCCAAACGATATCTACGAAGGTCTTGGATCATTTAATCATTGGGAATAATCAATATTTCAGTTTTGTAGAAGCGGGGCTTATGTAAACAAGTGTTCACACATCATGGATGAGGAAACCAAAATCTTTGCTGATTATTTAGGCAACTCCGAAAATGAGTACGGACCTGACTCTAAAACTCAACAAGTTAAAAAAATAATCGTTGCTCAACTTGAAAACGACAAATCAAGGGTTTATTTTCAACGGCAACTTGAAGTATTGTATGAGAAAAAATTCTTTCACTGGGTAACGGGGCGTGCGATCAAGGAATTGAAAGAAGAAGGGAGAATAACGGTAGATTATTATCCTATCCAAGTGAGAAGTCACAGAGATTACATCAAGATTATCACTCACAAAAAGAATCGGTATTACCGCACGCGGGCCAAACAAATTGCTTCATTAGTCGAGATGTATTCAAATCCTTCCATTACCAGTGATACTGGATTTGTCGCTGAAGAATTGTTTAAAGTTGCTTACGCGGAGCATCAGTTTTCTTTGATTGCTACGCATACTAATAAGTTGCGGGGGAAGCAGTGGGTAAAAACCAATCATGATGTCGACTTTATCGTAGAAAAGAAAGGGAAGTTCTTCGGATGTGAAGTAAAGAATACGTTAGGGTATATTGATCGTGAGGATATGGATATTAAAATCGAGCTGTGCCAATTTTTAGGTATTATGCCGATTTTTATTGTGCGTTACTCGCCAACGGTTTGGAATAACGAGGTATTTGAAAATGGAGGGTTGGTTCAAGTTTTCGAGACACAAATTTTCAGTCCTGGGAAAGCAGAATTAGTTGGGAGACTTAAGAACGAATTGGAACTGCCAGTTTTGGTGAGTAGGCGCATTCCAGATTCTATTATGGATCGTTTAGATCGGGTGTTGGAGACGAGAGTTTTTAAGGTGTAGATTGTGTGAATTTTTGAGATCATTCACCTAGATACTCTCATAACCCATTTAGTAGCATATAGTTAGAAAATCCCCCTATTAAATACAGTAATGACTAGCCTTCGAGCAAAGTTGACCGCATTAACACTCTTGGTACCCTCATTGATTTTTGATTAATTTGTCCTATAATATGCTGCATGTTGAAGCGACAATTTTCGGTCAAAATTTAAGGCAGGCAAAGGGCCGTAAGGTCCTTTTTTATTGCCCAATTTTTACAGAAGTTTAGAAAGTTTTTATGGAAAAGAATGAATTACAGAATGGTGATATCCTGCTTTGCACAGGGACGGATTTAATTGCCCGACTTATTAGATGGGGAACAGGCAGTGATTATTCTCATGTGGCGGTTGTTGCATCTGCAAAACTTGGCTTAATTATCGAAGCAGTCCCCAAAGGTGGCGTGCGGGCGATTCATATCGATAACTACAAAACCAGCTACGTGATTTTTCGGGTATTGGACCCATCGAAAGTCAATATCATTGGTGTTGTGGGATATCTGTTGCAAATGTTGGCACGGGCTTATGATTTCAAATCAGTCATCAAATTAGGTTGGAAAATGTTTTTAAGAAAAATTCGATTAATTAAATTGCTTGGCTTAAAAGTTTCCGGACAAAAACAAAGCGCAAATGGACTGCAAAAACAAGAGGACTATTTCTGCAGTGAACTTTGCTACAAAGCTTTCTATTTTGGGGGTGGTCTGGATATTGTTCCTAATGTCGAAGATGGCGAGACGACATCGCCGGCAGATATTGCAAATAGTCCCTTGATTAAGAGGGTTCATTCAATAGATAGGTTAGTCAAGTTTAGGAGCGGCCATGTTTGAACAAGCATTTAAAAATATTGATGATGTGCTTTGGAAAGACCCGGGGAGCAGGATAATTCTTGACCAAGATTTAGCACGTCTTTACGGTGTCACAACTAAAAGATTAAATGAACAAGTTAAAAGAAATCGCAGTCGTTTTCCCAAAGATTTCCTGTTTCAATTAACCGCTCAAGAGAAAGAGCAGGTGGTCGCAAATTGCGGCTACCTCGCAAAGCTTAAATTTCCCCCCGGGCATCCCTATGCTTTCACCGAACACGGTGCACTTATGGCAGCCAATGTTTTAAAAAGTCAATGGGCAGTTAAGATGAACTTGTATATCATTCGTGCTTTTGTAAAGTTGCGTGAGGTTTTTAACCTCAACCAAATTCTGGAAGGGCGTCTGAACGAGATTGAAAGAATTCTTTTGGATCACGATTCAGCGCTCCGGGATCTTTATGAGAAAATCAAATTGCTTCTTTTGCCGCCGGCAACCGTTGATGCCATCGGTTTCGACATCGGCATACCTCGGCTTGGAAAGATTGGCTAGACAGAGCATAGGTGTCAGGGATCTGGGAACAGTTGTATGCCTGGCCCCTGATCCCTAACCCCTGTTATTAACCCCAATGGCTATCACCCCGTTAGCAATTCATGGTAAAGTGATGTTGACAATATGATTAACTAATGTTAACCTTTATCTATAATAGTTAACATAAGTTAACAATGGAGTATCAACCATGGCCAAGTCAGAAAAGTACCTCTCCATTCCACAGGCAGCCAAGCTCATGGGATTAAGCCGCATTGCGGTTTATAAACAGGTGACGGCCGGCAAAATCAAAGCCATCCGGATCGGCCGCAATTTTGCGATCTTGCGGAGCGCCATTAAAACACCGTACACATCCCGACACATCAAGAGCGTTACTGCTTCTGCTTTGACGCAGCGACCCGTGTTAAAACTTGTCTCGTTGGAAAGAAAACGCGCGTTAGAAAAGGGGGTACGGAAAGTTGTAGGTGAATACGGCGAAACCCTGAAACTTTTGGGGAATGAATGATTCGTCTCAGCGTGAGTGAAGTTGAACATATTGCCTTTGTGCTGGCAAAAGAAATCTTGGAATTCAATGAACCCATTCCCGATTTTTCTACCCGTTATCCGAACGTGCTTGAAAGTTCGCTTGAGACACCTTGGCAATCATTTGCGGGCAAAGCACTTTATCCAACCCTGGTTCACAAAGCCGGCGCGCTTTTTTACTTGATGATCAAGAATCACCCTTTTCAAAACGGCAACAAGCGGATTGCCATGACGACTTTGCTTGTTTTCTTAAAACTGAATCGAAAGTGGGTCAAAGTGAATGCGCACGAACTTTACCAATTTACCATGTGGATTGCCGCCAGTCCGCCTAAATCGAAGGCGGGCACCGTTCAGATTATTCACGATTTCATTCGCCAGCATTTGATTGATGCGGCCCCGTAGTGCTCAGTCCTGTTTAATCCACAATGGTTATCATCCCGTTAGCAATTCATGACTGTAAAGATGTGAAAACCACTATAAAATAAGCAAAAAGCTATATTTGACTTTCAGACACAAATATTGCTAACGGGGTTGACGCTACCTACTACATCTTGTATACTGCTTTCGTTCTAAAAAATTCCTTCCTTTTAATCTATTTGACGGTTTAAACAGATAAAGGAAGGGTGTTTTTATTGGGTGATTATTAGCAGACGGCGCTATCGTCTAGGCTGGCCCAGGACGTCAGGTTCTCAACCTGAAGACACGAGTTCAAATCTCGTTAGCGCTACCAGGTTTTATTCAACGTTTTTTTAAACGCACGCAAGTGCAAGGCCAGGTAATCGGATGCAAAAGTTTTTACTGCTTTTGTTTTTCTCTCGCACGCTCTCTCCTTATGCAAATGTTTCCTGCCATGATGACATGCATATTCCGGATAAAGCCAATGCAGGCATGCGCACCGCTTGCAGCGTGGTGACTTCATGATTGAACGTTATACATACCCCCAGATGGGTCAAGTTTGGACCGAAGAAAATAAATTGCGCAAATGGCTTGAGGTTGAACTGGCCGCACTTGATGCGCTCGCGTATTACAAATATATTCCCAGGAATATTCCGGCCCAAGTCCGTCGCAAGGCGAAATTTAGTTTAAAGCGTGTGCAGCAAATTGAAGCCGTGGTGCAGCACGATGTGATTGCGTTCTTAACTAATATTTCTGAAAACGTCGGCCCGGCCGCCCGCTACGTGCATTACGGACTGACTTCCTCAGATGTCCTAGATACAGGGCTCGCACTTCAACTAAAAGACGCGTCCAAAATTATCATCGCGGAAATCGAACTCTTGATTCGGGCGCTTAAAAAACAAGCCAAGGCACATCAATATACGATCATGGTCGGTCGCAGCCACGGCATTCATGCCGAACCCATTACCTTTGGCCTCAAGATGGGCGTTTTTTATGCGGAAATCAAACGGAACCTGGAGCGTTTTAAGCGCGCTGCGGATAATGCGGCATACGGCAAAATCTCAGGCGCCGTCGGGACGTTTGCCAATGTTCACCCCAAAGTAGAAACTTATGTTTGCAAAAAATTAGGCTTGAGCCCGGCACCTGTTTCGACCCAAATTGTCCAGCGCGACCGGCATGCTGAGTATCTCACCGCCATTGCCATTTTGGGCGGCTCACTCGAGAAGCTGGCGACTGAAATCCGCCACCTGCAAAAAACAGAAACGCGTGAAGTAGAAGAATCCTTTGGGAAGGGGCAAAAAGGCTCCTCTGCCATGCCGCACAAACGCAATCCCATTACGGGTGAGCGCATTGCGGGCCTCGCGCGCGTTTTACGCGGCAATGCCTTGGCCGCACTTGAAAATATTAGTTTGTGGCACGAGCGGGACATTACGCATTCATCCGTTGAGCGCGTGATTTTTCCCGACAGCACCATTTTAATTCATTACATGCTGGTCAAGATGCGCCGCATCATCGAAAGTTTGTCGGTTTTCCCCAAACAAATGCGTGACAATTTAGAAAAAAGCCGGGGGATGGTTTTTTCGCAGGGCCTTTTGCTCAAATTAATCCAAAAAGGCCTTACGCGCGAAAAAGCTTACAAGCTGGTGCAAAATTGCGCCAAGCAAATTTGGGAGAATCAAACTGCCCAGCTCAAAGACGTCGTCAAAGCCGATCAAACCATCGGCCGTCATCTCTCGGAGCAGGAAATTGATGACGTTTTTGATTACGCGTATCACACGAAACACGTGAAGGATATTTTTAAACGATTAGGGATATAAAAAGTAGGCCGTCATTGCGAGGAACGCAGTGACGAAGCAATCCCGGAACCTAAGATTGCTTCGCCTTCGGCTCGCAATGACATATCAATCAAAATATGAGACTGTGATGATGGCTAAAGACAACACCGCCGCAATCAAAGAATCCAAATTGGATTTACCTTTACGCGGCCGCGGGAAAGTGCGCGATATTTACAGCGTGGGGAAAGACCGTCTTATGCTCGTCACAACGGACCGTTTGAGTGCTTTTGATGTGGTGCTCCCGAATCCCATTCCGTTTAAAGGTCATGTCTTAAACCAAATTTCGCTTTTCTGGTTTGATTTTTTTAAAGATCTGGTCCCCAACCACTTGGCGGATGATTACAAAAACTACCTCACACCCGAAATGACGGAAGCATACGAGAGCGAACTCAAAGGCCGCTCGATGTTCGTGAAAAAAGTAGAGCCCATCATGGTGGAATGCGTGGTGCGCGGCTACATCACGGGTTCAGGCTGGAAAGATTATTTAAAAACGGGTGCCGTGTGCGGACACCAATTGCCCACGGGCCTCAAACAGTGCGAGAAACTTGAGAAGCCGCTTTTTACGCCGGCGAGCAAAGAAACTTCCGGGCATGACATCAATATTGACTTTAAACAGACGGTCGAACGCGTGGGCGAGAAGGCGGCGAATCAAATTCGCGATTTATCAATCACCCTTTACAGTAAGGGGCGTGATTATGCCGAGTCCAAAGGCATCCTGATTGCCGATACCAAATTTGAATTCGGGATCTTAGACGGTGACATTATTTTAATCGATGAAGTGCTGACACCCGACAGCTCGCGCTTTTGGCCTAAGGATATTTATGAAGTTGGGCACGATCAGCCGAGTTACGACAAGCAAATTGTGCGCAACTATTTACTCGATATCAAATGGAACCAAAAACCGCCGGTGCCCGTATTGCCGGATGAAATTGTGGAAAAAACCAGCGCGGCTTACCGGGACGTTTTTAAACGCCTCACCGGCCGCGCATTAGCCGCTTAAGAGGAGAAGGATTCTATGTTTCAGGCAAAGATTAATGTGACTTTAAAGAAATCGGTGTTTGATCCGCAAGGCAAAACCGTGCTCGACGCACTGCATTCACTCGGATTTGGCGAGGCGGAAGATGTGCGGGTGGGGAAGTACTTTAAAATGACCTTGAAGGCCAAGGACAAAGCCGCTGCCGAGAAGGAAGTGAAAGCCATTTGCGATAAACTCTTAATTAACCCGGTGATTGAGGAGTATCAGTTTCAACTTGCCCCGTTAGAGAGCGATCAATAACATGGCGATGTCAATGCGAAATTTTAGGTTCGTAACAAAGTTCAGAATGTGTAGTCGTCATAACGGAACGTTCTCTAACAGGGTGTCTGCATGAAAGCTTGTGTGGTTGTTTTTCCGGGTTCTAATTGCGATCACGATTGTTGGCATGTCATGCATGACGTGATGCGTCTTCCCGTCGAATATGTGTGGCACAAGCAAAATGCGCTTCCCAAGGTGGATTTGGTGATTTTGCCCGGCGGTTTCAGTTACGGCGATTATTTGCGGACAGGCGCCATTGCGCGTTTTTCGCCCATCATGCAGGATGTTGTCCGTCATGCCAATTCGGGCAGGGCCGTGATCGGTATTTGCAACGGGTTTCAAATTTTGCTGGAATCAGGCCTGCTGCCCGGCGCCATGCTCAGGAACGATTCGCTTCGTTTTATTTGCAAGCACATTTACTTGAAAGCTGTCAACCGCAGCTCCATTTTTACCAAAAATATTGCGGCGAACCAAGTCTTGAACATTCCGATTGCTCACGGCGAGGGCAATTATTTTTGTGACGCGGATACGTTAAAATGCCTTGAGCAGGAAGACCGGATTGCGTTTCAGTACGTGAGTGAAAGCGGCCAAGTGAATATGGATGCCAACCCCAATGGCTCGGCGGCAAACATTGCCGGTATTTTGAACGAGAAAAAAAACGTGCTCGGGATGATGCCGCATCCGGAACGGGCCAGTGAGGCCATTCTCAATTCAAAAGATGGCCGCGTGATTTGGGAAAGTTTAGCAGCGGCTTTAAACTAATACGTGGGGTCAGGTCGGGGTCTGACCCCAGGAACGATGAAATGACCAACATGCTACAAGAAACACCGATTACCAAAGAAATCATTCAAGCCCACGGCATGACGCAGGAAGAATATGAGCGCGTCTGCCAGATCTTGGGACGCACGCCCAATTTGACCGAACTCGGCATTTATTCGGTCATGTGGAGCGAGCATTGCTCTTACAAGAATTCCAAACCTGTTCTCAAACTGTTTCCCACAGAAGGAAAAAATTTGCTGGTGAAAGCAGGCGAAGAAAACGCCGGCTGTGTGGACATCGGTGACGGACTTGCCATTGTTTTCAAAATTGAAAGCCACAACCATCCTTCGGCCGTGGAGCCGTTTCAGGGGGCTGCCACCGGGGTGGGCGGCATCATCCGCGATATTTTTACGATGGGTGCGCGCCCCATTCTTTCCATGAATTCCCTTAGGTTTGGTTCGCTCGATCAAAGCCAAACCAAGCATTACCTGCGCGGGGTGGTGGGCGGCATTGCCCATTACGGCAATTGCATCGGCATTCCCACCATCGGCGGCGAAATCTATTTTGATGATTATTACGAAGGCAATCCTTTGGTGAATGCGTTTTGCCTGGGACTCATCCGTCACGACGAATTAACCAAAGGGAAAGCCTCGGGCGTCGGCAACTCGGTTTATTACGTAGGCGCCACCACAGGCCGTGACGGTTTGGGCGGGGCGTCTTTCGCGTCTAAAGAACTGAGCGAGGCTTCACATGAAGACCGGCCGGCGGTTCAAGTGGGTGATCCGTTTATGGAAAAATTGTTGCTTGAGGCTTGTCTTGAATTGGTGAAGACAGATGCCATTGTCGGCATGCAGGACATGGGTGCTGCAGGGCTCACGTGTTCAACCTGTGAAACTGCTGCACGCGGGAGCGTGGGCGTTGAAATTGATCTCGTGAAGGTACCGAGACGCGAGACCGGCATGGTGCCTTATGAAATTATGCTGTCCGAATCGCAAGAACGGATGCTCGTGATCGTCAAAAAAGGCAAAGAAGAAATTGTGGAGCACTTATTTGAAAAATGGGACCTTCACGCCAAAAAAATTGGGGAAGTGAAAGACGGCCAGCAAATGCGGGTGTTAGACAACGGGAAAGTGGTGGCTGATATTCCGGCCAAATCACTTACCGATGAAGCGCCGCTTTATCAGCGCGACTCCAGCCGGCCTGTTTATTTGGATGAAGCACAAAAACTTGATTTACAATCCATCCCCGAACCCAAAGATCATAACGAAGTTTTGCTTAAACTCCTGGATTCACCGTCGATTGCATCAAAGCGCTGGATTTATGAGCAGTATGATCACATGGTCCGGACCGACACCATCTTTTTACCCGGTCATGACGCCGCTTTGGCGCGTATCAAAGACACGAAAAAAGGCATCGCCATTTCAACCGATTGCAATGCGCTTTACGGTTACTTGGATCCCTATGAGGGCGGCAAGATTGCTGTCGCAGAAGCTGCGCGCAACGTGGCAGCCTCGGGTGCCCGGCCGCTTGCGATTACCAATTGTCTTAATTTTGGCAACCCCATGAAACCCGAAATCTTTTGGCAGTTCCGCGAAAGCGTGAAAGGCATGTCAGAAGCCTGCCGCGCGTTTAACACGCCGGTCACGGGAGGGAACGTGAGCTTCTATAATGAAAGCCCAAAAGGCGCCATTTATCCAACACCTACCGTTGGGATGGTTGGGGTGATTGATGATGTCGATAAACGCGTACCGTCATTTTTTCAAAAAGCAGGCGACCTCATCTATTTATTAGGAGAAACCAAAGAAGAATTAGGCGGGACACAATACTTGCTCACGGTTCACGGCAAGCGGAAGGGCCTGACGCCCCGGTTAGATTTAAATCGTGAAACAGCGCTGGTGAAACTCATGATTGCGATGGCGGAAAAACGTGCGGTTCAATCTTGCCATGATATTTCTGACGGCGGTTTTGCCGTGGCAATCGCAGAATGTTTGTTCGGGAAGCGTCATCATCCTTTGGGAGCAGAAATTAAAAATTTGGATTGGGCAAAAGGGCTGAGGAGTGACAGCGCGCTCTTCGGCGAAAGTCAGTCGCGCGCCATTGTCAGTATCGCATTAAATCAAAAAGAGGACTTTGAGTCATTGGCTCGGTCATTCAAAGTTCCTTTCACTCAAATAGGCCGGGTCACGGAAAAAGAACTTTTGATCGGAGATTGGATTCGTTTGCCGTCCGCGAAATTAGAGACGGTTTACGAGCAAGCCATTCCCAGACGGATGAGCAAATAACATGAGCGGCGAAGGGATCAGGGATCATTGCGGTGTGTTTGGCATTTACGGCCATGAACGGGCGTCGGAATTAACGTACCTGGGGCTTTTTTCTCTCCAGCACCGGGGCGAGGAAAGTGCCGGCATCTGCACGTGGGATGGGAAACGTCAAAGACTGCATAAAGATTTGGGGTTGGTGGGCGACGTATTCAATCCCGGCAACATTAAAAATCTTCCCGGCAATGTGGCGATTGGGCACGTCCGTTATTCGACCACCGGCTCTTCCAACGTGGCCAATGCTCAGCCTTACATGGTGGATTTTTCGCGCGGCCAAGTGGCGATTGCGCATAACGGTAATTTGGTTAACGCGCAGCTTTTGCGCGATGAGTTAGAAGCGTACGGCGCTATTTTTGGGAGCACGACGGACTCTGAAATCCTGATTCATTTGATGGCCAGGCCGCAGTTCCGTTCGCGTGAGGAATGTTTGGTGGGGGCCGTCACACGTATTCACGGTGCCTATTCGGTGGTCATGCTTTTGGATGATGCACTCATTGCGTTTCGTGATCCGCAGGGTTTTCGCCCGCTTTGCTTGGGAAAAATTGATGATGCTTACGTGGTGGCGTCCGAAACGTGCGCCTTTGATTTAATTGAGGCGAAGTACGTGCGCGATGTGGAACCGGGTGAAATTATCATCATTGACCGCTTCGGCGTGAAAAGTTTGTATCCTTTTAAAGATCAAAAGTTGAAACATGCGCACTGCATTTTTGAACACGTGTATTTTGCACGGCCCGATTCGACGGTATTCGGTGAAAACGTGGGGCTCGTGCGTGAACGTTTGGGGGCCATCTTGGCTGAGGAACAGCCCGCCAAAGCAGACCTGGTGATTCCCGTACCGGACTCCGGCAACTTTGCGGCGATGGGTTTTTCCAAAAAATCCGGTATTCCCTTGGCACACGGTTTTACGCGTAACCACTACATCGGCCGCACCTTTATTAATCCGGTTCAAGAAGACCGCACCTTTAAAGTGAAAATTAAACTCAACCCCATTCGCCAAGCTGTGGAAGGTAAGCGTTTAGTGGTAGTGGATGATTCCATTGTGCGGGGCAACACGTCCCGCTCGCGTGTGGCGCTCCTGCGCCGTGCGGGTGCAAAAGAAGTGCATCTCAGGATCAGTTGTCCGCCTCACATTTCGCCTTGTTTTTACGGCATTGATTTTCCGTCGAAAGATGAGTTAATTGCCGCCAACAAGTCGATGGCAGAAATCAAAGGCTACCTTGAAGTTGACAGCATCGGTTATTTGTCGGTGGAGGGTTTGTTAAAATCAGTTTCGTTTCCGAAAGAAAGTTACTGCACGGCTTGTTTTACGGCGGATTATCCGACTGCAATTCAGGATGAATTGGATAAATTTAAATTGGAACGTTTGTGGGCCGAGAGGCATACCAAGTGAGCGCGATTACCTACGTCAAAGCAGGTGTGAGCATTGACAAAGGCAATGCCTTTGTCCGGTTTATCAAACCGCTGGCCAAAAAAACCAGGAACGCAGGGGTTTGTGACGGTATCGGCGGTTTTTCATCGCTCTATGACGTGGCACCGTTTCACTTGAAGCGCCCGCTGCTCGTTGCATCGACTGACGGCGTGGGGACGAAACTTGCGGTTGCTAAAATAGCGGGACGGCATGATACGATCGGCATTGATTTGGTGGCCATGTGTGTCAATGACCTCGTCACGTGCGGCGCGCGCCCGATTTTCTTTTTGGATTACTTAGCAACCGGCAAGCTGGATCTGGCGCAATCGAAAGCCGTGATGCGGGGTATTGTGAAGGGGTGTCAGCAGGCAGGCTGTGCGCTCGTGGGCGGAGAGACCGCCGAGATGCCCGGGTTTTACCAAGGTCCCGAATACGACTTGGCCGGTTTTGCCGTCGGCGTTGTTGAAAAATCAAAAGTGATTGATCATCGCCTGGTGAGAGCGGGGGACGCCATCTTAGGGCTTCACTCAAGCGGTTTTCACAGCAATGGTTATTCGTTACTTCGCAAGGTGTTTTCTGCGGATGAGATGCGCGGCAAAATCGGACGCGTGCTTTTAACGCCGACCCAGATTTATGTGAAACCCGTTTTAGCTTTAATCGAGAAAGTGGAAGTGAGAGCCATTGCCCATATCACGGGCGGCGGATTTTACGATAATATTCCGCGGGTCATTCCAAAGGGCTTGGGCGCTCATGTGGCGCGAAGCACCTGGCGGGTGCCGGAAATTTTTTGGCAGGTCATGAAACGCTCGGGTGTTTCGTTTCATGAAATGTTTCGTACATTTAATATGGGGATCGGCATGACGGTTGTGATCAGGCCGGAAGACATTGTAAAAGCCCAGACGCTTTTGAAGCGATTTGGCATTCAATCTAACGTGATCGGAGAAGTCATCAAAGGTAAAGGAGTTCGGTTGACATGAAAGTTTTAATTGTCGGCAGCGGCGGTCGGGAACATGCGTTGGCGTGGAAAATAGCACAAAGTCCTCAATTAACCAAATTATTTGTCGCACCGGGGAATGCCGGGATTGCGAAACTGGGAGAATGCGTCAACATCAAAGCCGATGACATCAGTGGTTTGCTGGCGTTTGCCAAAGAAAATGAAATTGATCTCACTATCGTGGGTCCTGAAGCACCGCTTGTGGCCGGTATTGTGGACCAGTTTGAAGCTGCCGGACTGGCTATTTTTGGCCCTAATCAAAAAGCCGCTCAAATGGAAGGCAGTAAAATTTTTGCCAAAGAACTCATGGCCGAAGCCAAAGTGCCGACGGCCGGTTTTAAAATCTTTACGGACGTCAATGAAGCCAAGACTTACATCATCGAGCAGGAACCGCCCATTGTGATCAAAGCCGATGGGTTAGCAGCCGGTAAGGGAGTTGTCTTAGCGGCATCGGTCGAAGAAGGCATTCAAGCCGTCAACCAAATGATTTCGGAGCAGGCGTTTGGCGAGGCGGGGAGACGTGTGGTGATTGAAAAACATTTGGAAGGGTCTGAACTTTCTGTTTTGATTCTAACGGACGGTGAATCGGTACTGCCGCTCGCGAGTTCGCAGGATCATAAACGCGCCAACGACAATGACCGCGGTCCCAACACGGGCGGGATGGGCGCTTATTCACCCTGTCCTTTGGTGAATGATCAAAACTTAGAGGAGATTGTGAAGAGCACGGGTGAGTCTATTATTAAGAAGCTGGCCGAAAAGGGAATTGTCTACCGCGGTATTTTATATGTGGGGTTAATGCTCACGGACAAAGGCCCGCATGTCTTGGAATATAACGTCCGGTTTGGCGATCCGGAAACTCAGGCTGTTTTGCCGCGCCTGAAAACGGATCTTTTGGATATTTTACATCAAATTGCAAAAGGGAAACTCACGACGCAATCCCTTGAGTGGGATGAACGTCCTTGTGTGACGGTCGTCATGGCCTCGGGTGGTTATCCGGGTTCTTATCAAAAAGGATTTCCCGTTAATGGTTTGGAAGAAGCTGCACAAGCCAGTGATGTGGTGGTGTTTCACGCCGGAACGGCGTCCCTTGAAAACGGTCAAATCGTGACAAGCGGCGGACGTGTGTTAGCGGTTTCTGCTTTGGGTGAGACATTGAAAGCAGCGCGGGATGCGGCTTATCAGGCCGTGCAAAAAATTTCATTCAAAGGTGCTTTTTATCGCGGTGACATTGCCCATCGGGCACTTCAAAGCGACGTATCAATGAAGAACTCATAAAAAAGGAGTGAGCAATGAGTATGACGGTTGCTATTTTAATGGGAAGCGATTCCGATTTAGATATCATGCAGGAAGCTGCCGGCGCTTTGGAGAAATTCGGCATTTCCTACGAGATGAAAGTGCTTTCCGCACACCGGAGTCCGGCTGACCTCATTCGTTACGTCGAGAACACGGAGAAAAAAGGGGTCAAAGTTTATATTGCAGGAGCAGGTGGTGCAGCCCATTTGGCAGGCGTTATCGCCGCACACACCACAAGACCCGTGATCGGTGTTCCGATTCCGACAGCCATGATGGGCGGGCTCGATTCTTTGCTTGCGACGGTCCAGATGCCGAGCGGCATTCCGGTCGCTACCGTTGCCGCCAGCAAAGGCGGGGCAGCCAATGCCGGTATTTTAGCGGCTCAAATCCTGGCTTTAAGTGATACTAAGCTTCAGAAAAAAATGGCACAGCATAAAACCGATTTAGCTAAAAGTGTTCAAGCCAAGAACGAGAAACTGGCGGCTAAATTAAAATCAAAGAAAGCATAGCCACGGGAACGATGCAAACGGAAGTCATTAAACTTAATCCGCGCCGTCCTGACACCGAAACTTTGCGCCGGGTCGCCTTGTCGGTCTTAAGCGGAAAAATTGTAGCCTTTCCCACAGAAACCGTTTATGGCATCGGGACTTGTGTGACCCAACAGGAAGCTTTGAAGCGAATTTATGCTTTGAAAAAAAGAGAATCCGCTAAACAACTTTCTTATCACATAGACGGGCTGGGTGCGGTCGAAAAGCTTGGCGTGAGAACCTCAAGTGTGTTCCGGTTTTTTCGTAAACAGTTTTGGCCCGGACCCGTGACGTTGATTGTTTGGAATGAAAAAGAAGAGAAAATCGGTATTCGTTATCCGAAAAATGAAATTGCCTCACTCCTGATTCATCATTGCGGCGAACTGTTTGTGGCGACGAGCGCTAATTTGTCGGGTGAAGCGTCTCCTAAGAACGCCAAGGACGTGATGAAGGCGTTCAACGGTCAATTGGACGTGATTTTAGACGGGGGACCTTGCGATTACGCCGAAGACTCCACGGTAGTGGATCTGACGGCCATGCCGCCTCAAATCTTGAGGCGTGGTGCGATGGCGGGAGATGTTGAAAAAGCCGTTCAGCGCGTATCAGAAGGCCGCTTTCCCAGGAAAAAGATCTTATTTGCCTGCACGGGGAATACGTGCCGATCACCCATGGCGGAAGCATGGTTAAGACATGAATTTAAGAAAAAAGGGTTAGAAGAACAGTTTGACGTGAGTTCCTGCGGGATCATGGCGCGTGACGGCGGATCCGTGACCATGGAAGTCGAACTGGTCCTTAAAAATGACGAAGTGCCTTTTGGCGGGTTTCGCAGCCAGCTTTGCCGGCGCGAAGAAGTGCTTGAATCAGATCTGGTGTTTGTCATGACGCCTCAGCACAAACAATACATTGCTTCTTTGTGTCCGCCGGCGGAAAGCAAGATTGTGATGCTGGATGTGAATGATCCGATCGGCTTGAGCATTGAAGCTTACCAGCGCAGCTACCAAGATATTAAACATAAACTCATGCAGTTATGGGAGGAAATCATCAAGTGAAAGTTCGTTCCATTGCCATTGGTTCTGATCACCGCGGCATTCAGCTTAAGAAAGCTTTGATTGAAAGTCTAAAACAGCAAGGTTATCAAATGAAAGATGTCGGGACATCGACGGAAGAGTCATGCGACTATCCGGATTTTGGAGCAGCAGCGGCAAAGCTTGTCTCCCTTGGCGAATGCGAGCGGGCGATTGTGATTTGCGGCAGCGGGGTTGGGATGTCCATGGCAGCCAATAAAATCAAAGGGGTTCGCGCGGCTTTGTGCCATTCGGTCGAGAGCGCCGAGATGTCGAGGCGTCATAACGATGCCAATGTGCTGGCGCTTTCAGCTGATCAAATACCAACTGATTTGGCCAATGCGATTTGTTTTAAGTGGCTGAGCGCCGAATTTGAGGGTGGACGCCATGCCAGGCGGGTTCAAAAAATTTCTGATCTTGAAAGTCAACCATAAATGATATTGTGCGAAGAAAGGATGAAGCATGATGACTGAGCAACAAATGATGAGTACGCTCAAAGAAACGGATCCGCAAATCTATGAAGCGATTCGGCAGGAGTGGAAACGCCAGAACGACAACATCGAATTGATTGCCAGCGAAAATTTCACCTCGCGCGCTGTTTTGGAAGCGCAAGGGTCCATTTTAACCAACAAATATGCCGAAGGGCTGCCTTCGAAACGCTGGTACGGCGGGTGTGAATTCGTGGATGTCTGCGAGCAGCTCGCCATTGACCGGGCCAAAACGCTTTTCGGTGCCGATCATGCCAACGTTCAGCCCCATTCGGGCACAAGTGCTAACATTGCCGTTTTTATGGCACTTTTAAAACCCGGCGACAAAGTATTGGCGATGAATTTGGCTCACGGGGGTCATTTGACGCATGGTCATCCGATGAATTTTTCGGGTAAATATTATGAAATTATCCCTTACGGCGTGAGTCAAAAAGACGAATGCATTGATTATGATGAACTGGAGGCGTTGGCGCTCAAACATAAACCCAAGTTAATTTTAATGGGCGCTTCGGCCTACCCCCGGATCATTGATTTTAAGCGAGGGCGCCAAATTGCGGACAAAGTGAGCGCCTATTTAATGGTAGATATGGCACATTTTGCCGGCTTGGTGGCTGCCGGTGAACATCCCAGTCCCGTGCCGCATGCGGACGTGGTTACCACCACAACGCATAAAACCTTGCGTGGTCCGCGGGCAGGTTTGATTTTATGCCGGAATGAACATGCCAAAGCCATTGATAGCGCTGTTTTTCCCGGTGTTCAAGGCGGGCCTCTGATGCATGTGATTGCTGCGAAAGCCGTGGCGCTCAAGGAAGCACAGAGCGAAGAGTTTAAAAAATATCAGCGGCACATTGTTGTCAATGCCAAAAAATTGGCGATTGAGCTCATGAAATACGGTTTTCGTATTGTCTCAGGCGGTACCGACAATCATTTGATGCTGGTGGATGTCAAACAGAAAGGTTTCACCGGTAAAGACGTTCAGCATTTGCTGGATGAAGTTCAGATTACGGTGAATAAAAACATGATTCCTTTTGATCAGGAGTCCCCTTTTAAGACCTCCGGGATTCGCTTGGGAACGCCGGCTGTCACGACACGCCAAATGGGTGAGGCTGAAATGGCGGACATTGCAGGCATGATTCATGAGACGCTCAAACATGCGCAAGATGAAGGCGTGAAAAAAGCTATCCGGACCCGCGTCGCTCAATTAACAAAACGTTTTCCATTGTATCCATCGCTTTACGACAAATAAAAGCAGAAGAGGTGTGACGTGCTTTGTCCTTATTGCAAACATGATGACGACAAGGTGATTGATTCGCGTTCTTCCAACGAAGGCATGGTGATTCGGCGCCGGCGTGAATGCACGATGTGCAAACGCCGCTATACCACCTATGAGCGTGTCGAAGAAACACCCTTGTTCGTGATCAAAAAAGACCAGCGCCGTGAGCTCTATGACCGCAAAAAAGTTTTAGCCGGTCTTCACCGTGCTTTTGAAAAACGGCCTGTGCCCGCTGAAATTCAGGAAGAAATTGTGATTGAGTTAGAAAAGATGCTGGAAGAGAAGTACGAACGGGAAGCGCCGTCGTCTGTCTTGGGCGAGTTTGTCATGAATCAGCTGGCCCGGATTGATCAAGTCGCTTACGTGCGGTTTGCTTCCGTTTATCGGCAGTTTAAAGACATCAATCAATTTATGAAAGAATTGCAGTTCCTGTTGAAGAAAACCGAATAGGCGAGCGATCTATCATCTTGCTTTTCAAAAAGTGTCTGTGATATGATACGCCTTTAAATAGGAGTCATTGCATGAAATTTACTAAGTTTGCCATCTTCTTAATTTTAATCCTCAGTTTGATCGCGGCCGGGATGACTGCCTATTTATCAACGGTGCGTGAAAATGAAAAAGAAAAGCGCATTACCCTGCAAAAAATCCGCATGGAATTAGAAGATCAGGTCAACGATCTCGAGAATACGAAGCTTGAACTGCAGCGTAAAGTCGAAAGCATGAATAGCGAACTCAGCGAAACCAAAGCTTCGCTCCAGGCTTTGCAAGCCACGAATGCTCAGCTCACCCAGCAGTTAACGGGCAAAGATCAAACGATTCAAAGTAAGGAATCCGAACTGAAAGAACTGCAGCAGGCCATTCGGCTTTCGCAGGATCGTAACCGTGAGTTGGAAGGCACCCTTGACCGATTGGAAAGAGCGCTTGAACAAATGAAAAAAGCACACTTAGAAGCAACCGGTCAGATGATGAGGACTGAAGTAGAGGGTGCCGATTACTCCACCATGGCAGAACCTTACATTCCGCCGGCATCGTCTTCCCCCGAGTCACGTGTACCGGTGGAAGCGCTTTTTGAAAATCCGGCTGCCGCTCCCAAACAAGAGTCTAAGAAAGAAAAAAAAGAACAAAAGAAAAGCATCACATCAGACATGCCGGCGGCTGAAACTGCGGCAGGGAAAGAAGCTGCGGCGTCGAGCGAATCCATTCAAGCGGGACGCGTGCTGCTCGTGAACCGCAAATTTAACTTTGTGGTGATTAACGTCGGTTCCAAACAAGGCATTCAAGCAGGGGACTCGTTCCAGGTATTGAACGCCGGTGAACGCGTGGCAAATGTGGAAGTCGAAAAATTATATGATGATTTTGCAGCCGCTAAAATTGTAGAACAATTCGGGGACAGGTCATTGCTGAAAGAAGGCAATTTAGTTACCACCATGTAATGAAAGTTTTGAAGACTTGCATGACAAATCCATTTCATCCTCAGAAAAGCCAACCGTCTAGCGCTCTTCAGCGCGGGAGTACGTTTTTTAACTTGGTTTTGGTCCTGATCATTATCGGTCTCATTGCGATTATTGCGCTGCAGGCTTGGGATTTACAACACTATATCGAAATTTGAGTTTGATTGCACCATTGCCTCGGGAGTCAGTGTCGAATGGTAAAGAAACAGAAATCACAAAAACACTTACCCTGCTGTTTTTATTTAGGTGTCATTGGCATTCTTTTTTTGAGCATCAGCTTAGTCTTCGCTCCGCTTTCTCAAGCGGACACGGCGGGGCCCCGGAGCCGGCTCATGAGCCGATTAGAGACGCTCGAAAAACAAATGAAAGATGCTCAGACCGAACAAGAAAAAATGCTGACGGCACAAGCTAATACCATTGAAACCATTAAAGGTCTTAAAATATGGGTCAGCAGACGTTAGCCTCTACTCGCGTGCACTCATGGATCTTTCGCACGGTTGCGATATTGACCATGGGATTCTTCCTGGTGATTCCTTGGGTACGCTCCGAGGATGAAGGTAATGAAGTTCATGCAGGCGTTTTGCTGGACAGGCGTCTTGCCGCCGTTGAAGAGCAAACCAAGATTCTTGCCGCCAACCAAAAAAAGATATCAGATCAGCAGGCCGCGATTGACAAAGAATTAGACAACCTGCGAATCTGGATCAATCGTCGCAGGTAGTGATGCCTTCCTGGATAACCAAACCGGTTTCGTCGCTTCGAGGTCAATATTTGCCGCCAGGAGATAAATCTATTTCACACCGCGCTGTCATGCTGGGAGCGATTGCCTCCGGCACAAGTCAATTTTCGAATTTTCTTCCTTCCGATGATTGCTTGAGAACCGTAGAGGCTTTTCGTCAAATGGGTGTCCCTATCCAGTTGAACGGCAATGACTTACGGATAGAAGGAGTCGGTTTCAAAGGCCTGAAGAAGCCTTCCTGCCCGCTGGACATGGGTAATTCGGGAACCGGAATCCGGCTTTTACTGGGTTTATTGGCAGGGCAGTTATTTGAAGCTACTTTGACGGGGGATGCATCGCTTTCCAAACGGCCGATGGGACGCCTCACCAAGCCCTTGCGGGAAATGGGTGCTTTCATTTCCGGTGCGGATGATGCCAATTTTGCGCCGCTTCAAATAAAAGGCGCTTCCTTAAAAGGGATTCATTTCATCAATGAAAAAAGAAGCGCGCAAGTGAAATCCGCGATCTTGTTGGCAGGTTTGCAGGCAAAAGGGAAAACCGTGATTGAAGAATCACCCCGGTCGCGTAATCACACCGAACACATGCTCACGATGATGGGTGCGCATCTCAGCGTGACGGCAAAACAAATCGTTTTAAAACCTGCCGAAAAATTGAAACCGCTTCACTTCGCCATTCCCGGCGATATTTCATCCGCTGCTTTTTTAATTGCGGCGGCCGCCTTGCTGCCGGGTTCTGATTTGACGGTGAAAGAAGTCGGGCTCAATGAAACGCGCATCGGTGTTCTCGAAATCTTGCGTCTCATGGGCGCCGGCATTGAATGGCAATTCAAACATCACAAAGGTGAAGAACCGGCGGGGGATGTGCGTATACGAGGTGCGCAGCTGAAAAGTGTTGTCATTGAAAAAGAAATGATTCCTAAATTGATTGATGAATTGCCCGTCCTGATGATCGCTTGTGCATTGGCAAAAGGGAAAAGCATCGTGCGTGATGCTGCTGAGCTGCGCGTCAAAGAAACAGACCGGATTCATGCGATGGTCGAAGGTTTGAATGCGATTGGGGGCAAAGCTGTTGCCACGGCGGATGGCTGCGTCATCACAGGGGTGAGTGATTTTCAGGGCGGAAAAATAAAAAGTTATGATGATCATCGCGTGGTAATGAGTTTCGCGGTGGCAGGTTTGAAGTCACGCGTACCCATTCGGATTGACGAAACGCGCTCGATCGAAACGTCCTATCCGGCTTTCTTTGACGACCTAACGCGTCTCACCGGCGTTTGATTAGGTGATTTCAGGCACACGTGACAGGCCGCACTAGAACAGGTTCAAAAAGACCTTCCGGAGGGGTATTTCACTTGACACAGTAGGGGGCTTTCGCTATACTGCCGCGTACTTGTTTCAATGAATTTCTTACGCATTTTACTTCCATCAGGTGCCAGAAAATATGTTAGTTATTGATCGTGTTTTAGGTGTTTTCTCAAATGACATCGGCATTGATTTAGGAACCGCTACTACACTTGTTTACGTCAAAGGCCAAGGCGTTGTCCTTTGCGAACCTTCCGTTGTTGCCATCGATAAATACACACACCAAATTTTAGCTGTTGGCGAAGAAGCCAAACGGATGTTGGGCAGAACCCCCGGCAACATCATTGCGACGCGTCCCATGAAAGACGGCGTGATTGCCGATTTTGACGTCACGGAAGCGATGCTGCGTTACTTTATCCGCAAGATTTACCGCCGCAAACAAATTGTGAATCCGCGTGTCGTGATTGCCGTTCCAAGCGGCATTACCGAAGTCGAAAAAAGGGCCGTCAAAGATTCCGCCGAAAGAGCGGGTGCGCGTAGTCCTGTCTATTTAGTAGAAGAACCGATTGCAGCTGCCATCGGTGTGGGTCTGCCGATTCAAGAGCCCTCCGGCAACATGATTGTGGATATCGGCGGTGGCACCACCGAAATCGCCGTGATTTCACTCGCCGGCATTGTTTTTTCAAAAAGCATTCGCATTGGCGGTGATGAATTTGATGAAGCCATCATGTCGCATTTGAAACGAACTTACAATTTGATGATCGGTGAAAGAACAGCCGAAGAAATTAAAATCAACATCGGTTCCGTTTATCCGCAAGAAGAAGAAAGTACGATGGACGTGAAAGGCCGTGACATTTTGGCTGGCCTGCCGAAAACCATCACGATTTCAAGTGAAGAAATCCGCGAAGCTTTATCAGAACCGGTTTCGGCAATTCTGGAATCGATCCGCATTACGCTTGAAAGAACCCCGCCCGAACTTTCCGCCGATTTAATCGACAGGGGACTTATTTTGGCCGGCGGCGGCGCTCTCTTGAAAGGGTTGGATCGCTTGATTTCGGAAGAAACTGGTTTGCCGGTGCATGTGGCCGATGATCCTTTAACGGCCGTCGCGCTTGGTACCGGTCGTTACTTGAGCGACTTTAGTCTGCTCAAACGTTTAGCAGTCAATAATAACAACTCCAGACAGCTCCTAGTCGAGGCTTAAGGCCTCTTTTAATTAGATTAGCTGTGCGATTTAAACACTTCCTCACAGTTATTTTTATTATTCTTATCCCGCTGATTATCGGTATGTATTTTCCACAGACAGTTGATTGGGGACGGGGTGTTTCCGTTTCAATTATCCAACCCTTCCTGGAAGGCGTTCGCGCGTTGACGCATTGGACGGAAAAGCAAAAAGAACTTGTGGCCGGTCTGTTCCATTTACGCGAAGAGAACGAGCGGCTTACCAAAGAAGTCGAGAGTTTTGAACAGCAAAAAGTGGCTTTGAAAGAGGCGCAGCAGGAAAATGTCAGGCTCAGACATTTGCTTGATTTTCAACGAAGCAGTAAATGGCAGGCGCTTTCGGCGCAAGTCATTGGACGGGACTTATCGCATTGGACCAATGATGTGGTGATTAACAAAGGCGCTCAGGACGGCATTAAACTGGACATGCCGATTGTCAATGGCGACGGTCTGGTGGGTAAAGTGATTCAAGTTGCCCCTCGCGCTTCAAAAGTGATTTTGCTCATTGATGCAGAATCGCGCGCCAGCGCTCTTGTACAAGAAACTCGAGATGCGGGTTTGGCCGAAGGCGACGGCAAACCGTTCCTCAAAATGACCTATCTAGACCTCCATTCCGACATCAAAGTGGGGAATACGGTCGTCACATCCGGTTTGGGAGGCATTTATCCCAAGGGCATACCGATCGGCGAAATCATTCAAATTGCGGAAGATAATCAGAAATTGAGTCTTTCGGCAGTTGTGAAGCCCTATGTTGCATTCTCGAAGTTAGAAGAAGTGCTTTGTTTGGTCGTCGATCGCCCAAACGACGCCGCATCGCTCACCGACTCATTTTGATACTCTTTTTCCTGTCAAGACTCGCGTAATTTCGGTAAAATAACCTTCGGACCGCCTCATGATCATTAAATGGTTTAAGTGGAAAATTTTTTTTCTGGCCATTCTGTTCATTTGTATTCAAATGACGCTGGTTCATGCCATGGCAGTCGGCCGGATAACGCCGGATTTACTATTGTTGTGGCTGGCTTTTTATGCTTTTTTAATCGATTACCACTGGGTTGTGGCGTGGGCCTTTCTGCTTGGTCTCATGAAAGATTTGTTGGTTGATTCGCATTTTGGTCTCGAGACCATTTCTTTGATCGGCGGCGCGTTGGTGCTTTATCAGATTGCCAAACGTTTTGACCGTTATAGCCGGCTGGTTCATTTGTGGGGGACGTTTGTTTTCTGTTTGGTGACTTTGTTTATTTTTGCCGTTTTGCATTCGGTGGTGAGTGAACGGTTTGTGCTTAATCAAGATATTCTCATTCGGATACTCGGCATCACGGTTTATACGACTTTGATCAGTCCCGTTTTCTTTTTTATTTTCCGTTTTGTTTTTAAAATAAATCCCAAAAAGAAACAATATGAATTATTCTAAAAGACTCGCATTACTCAAGTTTGTCCTTTACGGATCAAGTTTGGCTTTAATTTTAAGTCTTTTTCATCATCAGGTGATTCAAGGAAAAGACTTCCGTCAAATAAGCGAACGAAACCGCATTCGCCTCATCCCAACGCCCGCCCCGCGCGGTAACATTTATGACCGAAACGGCCTTTTAATCGCAACAAACCGGCCAGCCTATCACGTCTATATCACACCGGAAGATTTTAATCCGAAAGATCTGCCGGAACTTTCTCAACTTTTGGATATGCCGGTTGAAGGCATCCGAGAACAAATTCATGTGCCGCGTTATAAGTCGCTCACCCCGGTTGAGATTAAATCGGATGTTTCAAAAGAAGTTGCCATGCAAATTGAAGAAAGAAGTCCTAATTTGGCAGGTGTTTTTATTCAAACCGACAGCGTGCGGTATTACCCGTGGCATTACCAGGGGCATACGGTTGGCTACATCGGTAAAATTACCCGCGAAGAATATGAGACGCTTGACCGCGATCACTACGGGCTTCATTCGGTAATGGGCCGTGCGGGCCTTGAAAGGCGGTACGATGCAACTTTGCGTGGGGAGGACGGCGGCCGTCAAATTGAAGTGAACGCCAAAGGTCAGCAGCTGAGGGTTTTAAGTGAAAAACCGCCCGTATCCGGTCACGATTTAACTTTGTCGTTGGATGTTAAATTGGAACAAGCGCTTTTGCCGCTTATTAAGAACAAAACGGCTTCAATTGCCATGATGAATTTAAAAACGGGTGAGATGGAAGTTTTCTTGAGCACACCCGATTTTGATCCCAATGTGTTTGTAGAAGCGGGTAAAGATGAAGAGCGCATCCATATACTGAAAGACAAAGATCGCCCTCTCATTCATCGTGCCAGTTACGGCAGTTTTCCGCCGGGGTCCGTTTTTAAATTGGTGACTGCCATTGCAGGTCTTGAAACCGGGAAAATTACGCGGAACAGCTCCTTCTTTTGTCCGGGCTATTATCAATTGACATCGCGTTCACGCCGCTTTAAATGTTGGGATTCCGGTGGGCACGGGCAAGTTGAATTGCTGAGCGCGCTGGAGCAGTCTTGTAACGTGTATTTTTATCAGCTCGGGCGTTTAATCGGTGAAAAGGATTTGTCTCGATATGCGCACATACTAGGATTCGGCGAGCCGGTTCCTTTTGAAGCGCCGGCTTCAAACGGCCTGATTCCGTCAGCCCAATGGAAACAAAAGCGTTTTGGTGAACAATGGTATTTGGGTGAAACGCTGAATTTTGCCATCGGGCAGGGTTACGTTTTGGTTTCACCGCTTCAAATTCTGCGTTTAGTCGGCGTCATTGCGACCAACGGTAATTTGGTTCAGCCGACCTTAATCCACCAGGCTGAGGAGTCGGTGCAAAAATTTCCCCAGCCGATTGCCAACAAAGAAGTGTTTAAAGTCATTCGCCAAGGCATGCTGCAAGTGGTTGAGTCACGCTACGGCACCGGACAATTGGCGCGCATTGATTTTATGCGTTTAGCGGCCAAAACAGGAACAGCCCAAGTACCGCCTCAAAAGACGCATGCTTGGTTTGCGGGTTTCTTTCCTTATGAAGACCCTCAATATGCGATGGTAGTTTTTGTTGAACACGGCGGGTCAGGCGGTTTGACGGCCGCCGCACTGGCGCGCCAAGCGGTTGGGTTGTGGAAGGATTTGGAAGCAGCAGACCGGAAATTTCAAAAGCCCGCGTTGCCGGCTTTATCACTGGAACCTTATTTATGATGAGATTGTTAAAAGGCATTCATTGGCCCACCGTCACCGTGATGCTTATCATATCGGGTGTTAGTTTTTTTGCGATTTACAGCGCCACTTACCGGGAATACGGGCATTATTTTATTTACAGACAACTCATGTGGTTAGGGGTTGCATTTGTGTTGTTTTGGATTACGGTTGCGATTGGATACCGGAGTTTGCTCAACGTTTCTTATATGATTTACAGTTTTTCGCTTTTGCTTCTGGTGTTTGTGCTGGCGTTTGGCGTTATTCGGCAAGGCGCTCAACGCTGGATTGCCATTGGTTCTTTTGTGCTTCAGCCTTCTGAATTCTGCCGTTTGGCCACGATGTTTGTGTTGGCTCAGTTTCTGGCTGAACGGGCCCGGCGTTTGGGACAGAAAAGAAGTTTTGCCATGGGTGCTTTTTTGGTCATGATACCGTTTATTTTAATCTTGAAACAGCCCGATTTGGGCTCTGCTTTACTGTTTATTCCTATTTTGTTAGCCATGTTATTTGTATGGGGTGTCCGCATCCGTTATTTAATCGGTGTTTTTTTCATGGGACTTGCCAGTTTGCCCTTTGCCTGGTTTTCGTTGAAAACTTATCAGCAAAAACGGTTGCTAGTATTTTTGAATCCCAATGCGGATCCATTGGGTTCCGGTTACACGGCTTTGCAGTCAAAAATAGCGGTTGGTTCGGGCGGTTTGTTGGGAAAGGGATGGCTTCACGGCACACAAACCCAGCTGCAATTTGTACCCGAACATCACACCGATTTCATTTTTTGCGTTATTGGTGAAGAATTCGGCTTTGCCGGATGTGCGTTCTTAATTCTTTTGTTTTGTTTGATGGTGGGTTACGCCCTTCACATCATGGACAGGACCACCGATCAACGTGCTCGTATATTGGCGGCCGGTATTGCCGCCATGATTTTCTTTCAAGTGATGATCAATATCGGGATGACCATTGGTTTGGCGCCCATCACGGGGATTACATTGCCTTTGGTGAGTTATGGCGGTTCTTCTTTAATTGCGACTTATATGGCCCTTGGGATCTTGGTCAGCATCCACAAGGAAAGATCCATCTTTTAAAGGGGAAAGTGCTGTAAAACTTGTTTGCATCTGCTTAAGGAGTCGTGTAGTCTAATATTATCAGTTAAGCTGGCGTCATTAAAGATCGATATTGATAACTAGTGATAACCGCGTATCGATCGGACAATAAGGCATGATTGAAGAATTAGACGATTTAATGACACTCAGGCAAGTGGCTGATTATTTTAAGGTCAGCGAAATTACCATCCATCGCTTGACTCAAAAAGGCGCGATTCCGGCGTTTAAAATCGGAAGACAGTGGCGGTATAATCGCACGCATATCATGCAAATGGTTCAAAACCGCTCAAAGTTAGCAATCAAGAAAACAAATTCAATCAATCAAGTGGCTTTTTAGGATGGCATTGTCAATGGGTTCACCGTCATCAACCGGGCAAAATTCCGCATGGCCGCTATGGCTGAGTTACGTCATGTATGCGCTTTCGCTGGCGGTTGGTGTTTATACGATTTTTTTAATGGTCACCACGCCTTTTTATGTGCGCCAGCAGCTGAATGTCCTTCCTCATTCTAATTTACCGTCCATCGACTCGCTGCCGGTGCTTAAAGACGTGAATGCTTACAGAGCCCTTTTGGAGCAGCATCCGCTTTTTGGAATTAAAACCAAAGAAGTCGCAGCGCCGGCGCGGTCTGCTTGCGATGAATTTCAACAAAAATTTGTTCTTTCCGGCATCATCACGGGCGGCCAAAGCGAAGCTTTGTTCACCAGTAAAGTTGGCGACCGTACTCATTTTTCTCATGTCGGCGAATCAATCGGCGGCGTGACCATCGAAGCCATTCAATCACAAAGCATTCTCATCAGTTGTTCGGGTAAACAAGTTGAAATTTTAATGGAGGGGACTTGAAATGAAAATGAAACACACCATCGTTTGGATGATTCTTTTAGCAATGGTTTCTTCAATGCCCCTTTTAGCGGAACAAGGAGACGGATCATTTGGCGACGATTCTAGTGAAACCTTTTCAAGCTTTGCGCCCGGCGCCGACGTTATGAATGTCACCGGAGGAAGCGGCGGCGGATTTTCCGATCGCATTACGCTGGAACTGAAAGGCGTTAATATCTTGGATGTGCTCAAGATTTTAGCCAAGCGCAGCGGTCTTAACATTGTGGCCGGCCGGAATGTGAGAGGCGATGTGACGCTTTATATGCAGGATGTTCAGGTCCGTCGTGCACTTGATACCATTGTGAATACGCTCGATCTGGCTTATGAGGAAAAAGACGGTATCATTACGGTGATGTCTCAAAAAGAATTTCAATCCATTTTTGGAAAACCTTTTCAAGATAACCGTATCACCGAAACCTTTAAACTACAGCACGCCATTCCTTCGGTGATGAACCAATTGGTACAGCAAATGAAGAGTCCGGCCGGCCGCATTGCGGTGGATGAACGGACAGGCACCATTATCGTGACCGATCTTCAGGGTGTGGTGGATGAAATCAGGCAGGCCGTTCAGGAATTTGATCAGCCGCTTGTGACCAAAGTTTTTGATTTACAGTATGCGGTTGCCGCAGATATCGGCGAGGAATTAATGGATTATCTCACACCTGAAGTCGGTATTCTTAAAATTGACAAGCGCGCTAATCGCATCACTATCACAGACCGTCAGGCGATCGTTGAACAGATTGGTACGGTAATTGAAGGTTTTGATACGCGGCCGAAGCAGGTTTTAATTGATGCGAAAGTGGTTGAAGTTCAGCTTTATGATGCTTTTCGTTTCGGGATTGACTGGGACTGGGTTGATTTGCGGGCAGGTTCTGTTAAAAACGTGACTCTGAATCCCGTGCTGCCCGTATCGGCACCCGGAACGTCGCTGGGATCCGGTGATTTAAGCACTTTTACGATCGGTTCAACCGAAAGAGGGGATAGTTTGCAGGCAGTCATGAACGTGTTGGAAAACGTCGGCAAGACCAACATTTTATCAAGCCCCAGGTTATTGGTTTTAAATAACGAAGAAGCACAATTGGCGGTGGCGACCAGAGAACCGGTCGTGACCCAAACCGTCCAATTAAGTCAAGCAACCTCCAACACAGCGGATCAGATTGATTACATTGATGTGGGCGTGACTTTGTCTGTGGTGCCGACGATTTCTGCAGATGGCAACGTGACGCTCAAGATTAAACCGGAAGTGAGTACGAAAAATAGCACGTTGGAATTACAAGGCGTCGCGTCCGGCAGTAACACCACTTTCGTTCGCAGCCGCGTGCCGGTGGTGACGACTCAAATGTTGGAAACAACCGTTGTGGTCAAAGACGGTACGACCGTGGTTGTTGGCGGGTTGATCCAAGACCGTGAAGCGAAAACCCGGAAGAAAATTCCGGTGCTGGGCGATATTCCCATTTTAGGATCTGCTTTCCGTACGAAAACCAACGATATGAATAAGACTGAGTTGGTTGTCTTTTTAACGCCTCATATCGTTTCAGGCAAAAAAGATACCGCAGAACAAGATAAATATTTGGATCAAAATGGTGATTGGATTGAATTTAACAAAGTGGGCGGTTACGATTTCTTGAAGGCAGATACCACGACTTCTCAAGGTCCCTTTCGTCAGAATGACAAAGCTTATTGGGAATCGCCCGTGAAAGAAAAACCCGTCTTCTTCCCGCGTAAAAATACGGCATTTCGCGCGATGCCTTATCGAGACAAGGTAAACCAATTAAAGGAAGAGGCGCCTATACCGGCGGAATTGACAGCCGATCAGAATGAAACAGAATTAAATGAGAAAGGCGCGGGTGGTTTGGTGACAAAAAAGCAAGCGGATGCAATGGAAGCGCCGTCCAAGTCTGAGGAGTTGACGGATGTGCCGGACGTTGTAACGAGCCCGCATCACATTCGGCGTCATTACCGCGAAGAGATTCAGAAGGCGATTGGCGAGGCTTTGAGGCTTCGGGATGATCTGGGAAACTATCCGATTACGATTGAGTTATTTCTGATCGTCGAGCGAAGCGGTGAGTTAACACTTAAGAACATTGTCGGCAGCCAGGGCTTAAGCGCTAAAGGTGAAACTGTGGTTTTAGATGTCTTGAATCAATTGGCGCCTTTTCCGCCGTTTCCGGCAGAGATGGGATCAGATCGTGAATTATTGGATCTCAGATTTGAGCTTAAATAAAGGATTGGCATGGCGCATACCTTCATCTATCAAGCGAAGGACAGCCATGGCAAGGTTGTCCAAGGCAGTATAGTTGCCGATTCGGAAAATCAAGCATTCCAAAAACTTTCTGCACAAGGTTATTTCCCGCTTAGCTTAAATATCCAAAAAGGTAAACCAAAGGCTCAAAAAAAGCCGGCCTTCCGGTTTCCAAAATTAATATCATCCGGCAAAGTGACGGCACGTGAATTGGCGGATCTGTTTGATCACTTGGCCATTTTGCTGAATTCAGGTTTTCCGGTTTTGAAGTGTTTGCAGCTTGTCAATCGACAAACGCAGAATCCGGTGTTAGGCAATGCCATCGAGCAAATTGTCAAAGATATTCAGGTGGGCACCAAATTATCTGAATCCATTGGCGAGTTTCCTAAAATATTTCCTGCAACGGTGGCCGGTGCCATCCAAGCAGGTGAGGCGAGCGGGCAATTGGATCTGATTTTTTCCGAATTAGCCAAGACCTTCCATGCCGAAGCGGAATTGAGAGGGAAAGTAGCGCAAACGCTTGTTTATCCGGTGTTTGTTACTTGCTTTGGGATTTTGACTGTTTTCTTTGTCATGACATTCATCGTGCCCAAGTTAACCGTTTTATTTGACTCGTGGGAGCAAAAGTTGCCTCTCCCGACACGGATGATGATGGCGCTCAGTTACTGGTTTACGCATGGCCTCGGCGCGGTGCTTATCTTGGGCATTGCGGCTTTATTGATCTATTGGCGGCGATTGGACCGGACGCAAAAAATGGCCATGACCTCAATGGCAGTCGGAAAAATACCCTTTTTTCAGTCGCTGCTGTTTTTGTCGGATTTTGTGCCGCTGGCGAGAACCTGGGGATTGCTGCTTAAGAGCGGTGTGCCGCTGATGGAATCCATTCGCATTGCCCAGAGTGTGGTGGCAAATACCAAATTCAGGAAGTCCCTAGGCCAAATTTCGAAACAAGTAGTGCAGGGGGCTTCCCTGAGCGAAACCATTCAACGTGCCAAACTCTTTCCTGAGATGGCGATCAATTTTATCCAAGTGGGTGAAGAAAGCGGCGGTTTGGACATTGCCTTTGAGCGGATTGCTGTTTTTTACGAACGTGAATTAAATGAGAAACTAAAAGTTGTAACGTCATTGCTTGAACCTATCTTAATTTTAATCGTTGGTCTCGGTATCTGTTTTATTGTTTTAAGTTTATTATTACCAATCTTTGAGATCAATTTACTGGCTCAATAACGTGGTCAATGCGCATCAGACTATTCACGCTCGCTCTGTTTTTATTCAGCATGCTTCAGCGCCCGGTTTCTGCCGGACCGGCGTGGCATGAAACCAAAGGCAAACACTTTATCGTTTATGCGCAGGAAGGAGGGTCCTTTTCGAACAGCGTCTTGCGCAAAGCCGAAGAGCACTATCAATCCATCACGCGCTATTTCGGCAATCTACCCAAGAGTGATTTCTGGTCTTGGGACAATCGATGCAAAATCTATATTTACCGCTCACGGGCTGAATACGTATCACAAACCGGTCAACCCGAATGGTCCGGCGGATTTGCGGATGTCAACAGCCGCTCTATTGTGAGTTTTCAAAATGCACCTGATTTTTTTGATTCCATCTTACCTCATGAAATGGCACATCTTGTCTTTAGGGAGTTTGTCCAATTAAACAACCGGGAGGTGCCTCGATGGCTGGATGAAGGTTTTGCCATCGCCCAAGAAACCAATGTCCGAACGGCATTGGATGAAACTGTCCGCAAAGCTGTGGCTAGAAACGAGACTCTTTCCATCGGCCGATTAAATGCCATGAGCACCCTCCATCAGCAGCCCACCGAAAGCGCCCGGCTTTTTTATGCGCAGGCGCAAAGCATTACACGGTTTCTAATTGAAGGACGTGACGGTTCGTATTTTCTCAATTTTTGCCGTTTATTGCGCGACGGGGTTGAGTTTGAAGATGCATTGAGACGAAGTTATCGCCGTGATTTTGGGTCCATTGACGACTTGGAAAAAAGCTGGAGAAGGCATGTCAAACGTCATTAACAGCCATCCATGGCAGTCTTTTCGACGGCCAAACGAGTTTACCCCGTTAGAGGACAATGTCGCACCAAAGGTGTCATTAAAGATGGCTATTTTGCCGCAATACAGAAGAACTCAATTGACAAAGAAACGCTCTCTAACGGGGTTTACCCTTGTTGAACAGTTGATCGTGTTAATGCTGATCGTGGCTGTCGTTGGTTTTGGCAGTGTTCGATTTACGGCCACTTTTCAAGAGCATAGTCTTGATCACCAAATCAAAAATTTGAAAACCGTTCTTAGACTCATTCAATTAAAAGCCATTCAAGACCAAGCCATTTACCGGCTTTCCGTTTCAGAAGATCAAAAATCACTCCTTGTTGAAAAGCTCAAGGCAGGGGAAGAAGATTTCAAGCCGTTTCGTTGGGAACTCTTGAACACGGCTAAGTTACCGCATGATTTTAGTTTTGAATTTGAACGCGGGGAATATTACCTTTTTTATCCCGATGGATCGACATCAAAAAACCGAGCGGCATTGATTCATGGGGATGATGAGCATACGAGCGTCTGGATCGCAAACCGCATTGGTTCTATCGAGGTCCGGAATGAGTGAAGAAAATCTTGTCATGCACCTAAGCCGCAAGGCTGATGAAGCGAAATCTAACATGTGCCATTTGCGGGGTGCGTTGCTGCTTGAAGTCTTGATTGCTGTTACCGTTTTATCAATCGGGATTCTTTCTTGCCTTCATATTTTCTCGGCTGCCTTGTTTGCCAATCAACACATGGCGGCGCAGCGGCGGGTTCAAGCGGTGATGGATCAAGTGATGTATCCCTGGTTTTTAGATCCGACCAGTTTTGGCGGTGCCGGTACGCTTTCGGGTGATGCCATGGGCCAGACGGATCAAGTATTTCGATTTTATGTGACCACAGAGTCTCTCGCGTTGCCGCCCGAGGAAGGTGAATCCGGCGAAGAAGAACAAAAGGGAGAGAAGAAAAAGAAGATACCCGTTCAAGGGCTGAGTGATGTTGAGTTCTTCAAGAGTGTTTTTTTAGCTCAGAAAAGTAACGGTAAACCGTATGATGAATTTGAAACTTATCTCTTTCGATATGGAAAACCCAAACAACCCGTCTCCTAAGATGTATGCCAAGAGGGGGTTTACCCTGGTAGAAACCATTGTGGCCATTGCTTTATTTACGGTTGTGGTTATCACGGCCTATCAAGCTTTTCGAACAGGCTATTTGGCTTATACCAAAGTGGAGACATCCTTGGGCTATGATCATGAGTTTAACATGCTGGTGCGCGATCTTAATCAGGAACTCCGAAATGCCGCTTATTATGCAAACGAACCATTCCTAGGCGAATCGGATTCCATTCGGTTTCCGACCAAACTATGGCGTTTTGAAGATAAAATCTACGCGGAGGATTTATATGTGGTGGAATACCAGTTTAAGGGGCGGACGCTGGAGCGCAAAGAAGAGAAAATAAAAAAACGGTTTGGCAAATCATCGCCGGCCGAAAAAGAAAAGCTGCTCGATTTTGATGTTTTGAAGTTTCAATACGCTTACCAAAATGCATCCGGTGCCATTAAATGGGAAAATGAATGGAGTAGTGAGCGTTATTTGGGATTGCCGCGCGGTATCCGCTTGGCGGCCAGGGAGAAAGGTGTCAGTCGGGACGCAGGAGAACGGGTGGTGCAAATTCTCATTCCTCAGGGTGTGCTGGGAGAAATTAAATGAGGCAGCGCGGCAGCATGTTGATTTTCATGATTTGGATTCTTTTAATCCTTTCCGTTCTGGCCATGAGCGTTGGGTTTAGGTCGCGCGTGAATATTCAATTGTCTCGTTTTTATGACGGATACGTCAAACAGGACTATCTGATGCATTCAGCAGTTAATCTGGCTTCTTATTTTCTGAGCGAAGACGAAGATCCTTTGACCGATTCGGTTGCCGATCCCTGGTATGGTGAACCGCAAAGGTTAGCAGCGTTCCCAATTTCCAAACAGCTTCAGGTGAAAATCGAAGATGAGGAAAGTAAGCTGAATATCAACAAGGCAGCCCCGCTTCTTTTGGAGAAATTTTTTGATATCCTCAAAGATAACGGTGTCCGGCTTCAAACCGATCACGCCGATTTGACCGCCAGCATTGTCACCTGGCGGGGCGGTTCCAGCGGCAAAGGGGGTTCGACGGTTGGTTTTGAACACAAACGGGCGCCTTTTGAGTCTATTGATGAATTAAGGTTAATTCAAAAAATCACACCGCAAGATGTAGAAATGCTAAAGCCTTATTTAACGGTCTATGCCAAAAGCGGTGATTTTACGCTTCGGGTTAACATTAATACCGTTCACCCCTGGATCTTGAAAGCGTTGATCGAGACGCTGCCGGGCGGCGCGATGGATAAAAAACTCCTTTATGATCGCATTGAGCTTTACCGTCAGGGGGATCCGAATCACCCGGAAGAACACCCACCCCTGATTTTCTTGGCAACGGATTTAACTGCCGGTAATTTCATTCAAAAATTGGCACTTCCTTCTTCTCCGGAAATGGTTAGAATGGTGAATCAGTTAATTCGCTCCTTTACGGTAGATTCTCAATACTTTGACGTTCGTGTCGAAACAAAAGAAGGCGCTGCTTTAGGGGCAAAGGTAGAAGCCGTTTTAGGCTTGCGGGACGCTTTATTGGTTAAAACCGCCCGCGGCCGTTATACCTTACAGAGACGTCTGAATGATGTGCTAAATAACTATCCTTTTGAAATTCTATATTGGAGCGAGAAGCCGGTTTCATGACATTGTTCAAAAAATCACCTAAAAGGCACGGATTTACCTTCGTGAGCGGCGGTATCCTCCATGCGGCGATTTACCAGCACCAAGTCCAGAAACTTGTCCTGGTTGCCAAAGAACAGTTTCCCATTGAAGAGCTCTCGGTTGAGAACCGGAAAAAAGCCTTTTCAGCTTTAATGAATCAAGGACGCGGCCATATCCCTGTCACGCATTTGGTGGCCCGTGATAAATCTTTTATCAAACAGTTCGAATTTCCGTCCCGCAACATGGAAGAAATTAAACAGATGGTGGCTTTGCGATTGCCCCGTGAAGTGCCTTTTTCGCTTGATCAAATTACCTACCACATTCACCCGGTCCGCTTTTTAAGCGAAAGCGATGTACAGACGAGCGTTTTTCTTTTTGGTATTACCAAGGAAATGATCGCGCAGGAAAGAGCCGTGCTTCAAACCTTCGGGATTGATCCGAAGCAATTTGTTCTGACCTCGGTGGTGTTGGCGCGCTATGTTCATAAACAGATTGGCACGACCGGTACCGCGCCCAAGCTCGTGATTTTCTCTGAGCGTGGGAAAGGAGAAGTGGCGATTGTCAGCGATCAAAGCGTGGCAGTGAGCCGGACGTTTCAATATGACCCGGATGACATTTCAACCTCCATCCCTGAAGCTTTGCAGCCGATTATTGATGCTTTAAATCATAAAGAAGATACTTCAAATTATGATTTGTGTTTAGGCGGTGACATCAAATCAATCAAAAACGAAATTTTTTCGGGCAGTTATCCGAACCGAGTCAATTTGGGCGGCGATGAAGCCGGAGGCGGCGCTCAGCAATTGCTGATGATGGCTGCCGAAGCTTATGACGGGACTTACGAAGAATTCAATTTGCTGCCGGATGAAGATAAATCGCGAATTGCCTCTGCCGATACCAAGCGTCACGGTTACGCTCTCCGGTTTGCCGTCATTTTATTCTTAGGACTTGCGGCAGCTGCTTCTTTTTATCGTTCTGCCCGCATCTTGATAGCCGGCCAAGCAATTCAGCGTGAATTAAAGAAAATAGAACCCTCGATTCGTGAAACAAAAGCAACGGTACGCTTGATTCAAACCTTATACTATATCGAAAAGGGAAAAGTGGAACCCATGGATTTGCTGGCCAGCATTCATGAGCAGGCGCCGGACGGGGTTTTATTAAGCGAAATGGAATATGACGGAAAAGACGATTTTGTCCGAATTAAAGGGAAGACCAGCAATCAAGCGCTGGTCGATCAATTCGTAAGACAGCTCAGTCAGATTTCTTGGCTGGCACGTGTTGATTTGCAGTATTCAGAAAGTGCAGCCCAAAGCCTCTCACCCGAATTTCAATTCTCAATTCAAGGCGTCTTATCGAAAGAAGGGATGTACACATCATGACGGAAACGTTCATGCAGAAACTGGATTTGCGTAAGACGCTGATATTGGTTATCATCTTTTTAGGCGCGGTGACTTTGAATGACCAATGGCAGAATGTCTTAGAAGATCATTTGGAGCATGATCGAGAGGAATTGGCCGAATCGCGCATGTTGATCAATGCCAATGTGCAGTTTCAATCCAAACAGGAACAAGTAGAGAAACTGAAAAACTGGAAACAGCAGCAGGATAATTTTAGCAACTGGAAAGATTCGATACCCGGCATTGTCACGGATCAAAAGTTGATTTTAAGGCAAGTCAGGCCGTTGGGAATCGTGGAGCAGGGCAGGCAAAAAGAAGAAAAACTGTTTGTACAAGTGGATGGCAGTATGGATGGGGTGATTGGCTTTTTGAATCACATCGCCTTGCTTGATTTACCCATTTATGTGAGCCGTTATTTGATTTCAACGCGAACCGTCGGCTCGGGATTTGTGACCGTCGAAATTGTGCTGTCGCGGTTGATGATCTAATATTTTCAATCGGAATCAGTGACGTCATGGCAAAAAAACGAAATTACTTATTAGGTGAAGAGCTTATCCGGCGCGGTTTCAGCACGCTGGAGCAAATTGACCGAGCGCTCTCGATTCAAAAAGAAACCAAAGAGTCAATCGGATCAATCTTGGTTCGTCTGGGGTTTCTTTCCGAGCACCAATTGCTGGAAGTATTGTCGGATCAATTAAATTTACCTTATATTGACCCGGCTACCACACCCGTTGATAAAGAAGTCTTCTCAAAGGTATCCGCCAAAATGGCCAAGCATTATCATATTTTTCCGATTCGATTCCAAAACGGCGGTATCTTGGTCGTCAGCAGCGATCCGCATCACGGCGAATTGGCCGAAGAATTGCGCGCTTTAATCGGCATGGATATCTTTTTTGGGCTCTCGGAGAAAAAGAAAATTGACCGGGCGATTCAAAGCCATTATGGTATCGGCGCTTCCGTCTTAGAAGACCTGGCGCGGGATGCCGTGAAGCAAGGGAAAGAAGGGCAAGGCGATGAAAGGACCCAGCAAGTCGAAGACGTTTCGATTCCCGGCGAAGAGGGAACCATCCGTGATTTGGTCAATCAGTTACTGGCGGATGCCCAAAAGAAACGTGCGAGCGATATCCACATTGAGCCTTTTACGGAAAAACTAAGTATCCGCTACCGCATTGACGGTGTCCTGCACGATGCCATGGTGCCGGATTCTATTAAAAAGTTTCATTCCAATATTATTTCCCGAATTAAAATCATGGCCAATCTGGATGTCTCGGAGAAAAGGCTGCCCCAAGACGGTAGAATCAAGATCAAAGTCGGGGTGGATGAGCTTGATTTGAGGATCTCCATTTTGCCGACTGTTTTTGGCGAATCGCTTGTCATTCGTATTTTAACGCCCACGCGTCTCTTGTCGCTCGAGCAAATCGGATTTAACCAACAAAACCAAAAACTCATTAAGCATGCCCTGCAGAAACATTCCGGTATTATTCTATTAACGGGACCAACCGGCAGCGGTAAAACAACGACGCTTTATGCGTGTTTGAAAGAATTAAATGACACCGGCAGAAAGATTATCACCATTGAAGATCCCGTCGAATATCAAATCTCAGGTGTCGTCCAAATGCAGGTCCATCCCAAAATCGGTTTAACGTTTGCATCGGGTCTCAGGCACATGCTGCGGCATGACCCGGATGTCATGATGGTCGGTGAAATTCGTGATATTGAAACGGCTGAAATTGCCATTCGCTCGGCCATGACGGGACATTTGGTTTTCTCAACCTTACATACAAACGATGCTTGCGGGGCGGTGGCCCGCTTGGTGGATATGGGCATCGAGCCGTTTTTAGTGGCCTCCAGCCTTGAATGCGTGATTGCCCAGCGGTTGGTCAGAAAAATTCAGGATCCCGCTAAGATCGATGAATCGGAGCCTGCTAACAGCGAGGGATTTTTGGGCCGAATTGCCATTCACGAGGTCTTGCTCATTAACGATATTTTGCGTGATAATATTTCAAAACAAACATCCCTCACCGAATTTCGCCAAGCGGCCGTTAAAGAGGGTATGATTAGGCTGGTGGATGATGGTCTTGAAAAAGTAGCGCAAGGCCTGACGGCTAAGTCGGAAGTCATGCAGTATGCCTAATATAGCGTTTAGCGTTTAGTGTATAGCGTTTAGTGAATAACGTTGTGTAAAAATTAATGTCCAAATTATTTAAACTTATTCTACTATAACGATTGTCGAAAAAACTTCACACCTCAGTCATCATCACTTTATTTTTGACTAGACCCTAGCGCCTAAACGCTGTACGCTATACACTATTTATTGGGGCGCACCAATTCCTACGGAATTGGTACAGCGCTAGCCAACTAATTAGTAGAGAATCGGAAGGCTAGCACAGTCCTCATTCATCAATTTATGATGCATTTATTCATAAGGAAAATGAGGGCAGTCCCGAATAACCGTCGGGGCGCACCAATTCCTACGGAATTGGTACAGCCCCGATCTTTGATTAATGTTATTTTGTTAGTTTATGGTTGATCGGGGCGTGGCTCAGCGGCTAGAGCACTCGCTTTGGGAGCGAGGGGTCGCAGGTTCAAATCCTGCCGCCCCGATTTTTTTGCCTTTGTCCATACCGGAGACATGGGTAACAGCTTAGATACTATGTTTGTAATGATAACGATCGGGACTGGTTTTCTTTGATATTTAACACCTTATCACCTTATATTTCCGGTTGAAATATTGACATTTCCGGTATTGAATGTTAAATTTTTGATATCTTGAATACCGGAGGCTGCACTTGTTGGATCTGCAATTTCAGGTTAATAAAAAAAAGTTCTTCATACGTTCTATAGCCCTCCTGTTGGTGCTTGCATTCACAGGTACCAGCAGTATTCCTTATGGTTTTACCTTGCCTCAAGAATCAAATGCGAAGACCCCCTCGCTTGCAGCTGCTCGCTTGGTTGAGAATTCTCCCAGTCTTCGTTCAGAATTAAGGGAACTTTTAGGTCTTGACGCTGCTCGTGAGATAGCCGCACAACCGCCATTGACTCATACGCATGCTTCCCCATTTCAGGTTGATGCTGCCTCAACAGATTCTAGACAAATGAGGTCTGAAGTGCGCACCAAAGGACAGGTGAAAAAACGGCTCATCCTTTTAACACTGGGGCTCGGTTTGGCAGGGATTGGCGTGGTCATCTGGCAGCCGGCTGTTCGCACCAAAGTGGCATCCGTTTTTTCTCACCGGAAACCTTGGTATAAACATGTTTCTTCGCCTACTTTACAAGGGATTCAGGGAGATTTGGAAGTAGCGGCCGATTGGCTGCGTGATCGTCATTATCCCGATATGAAAATTATTGATGCGTATCTTAAGAATTTTGCTTCGGCAGAACCAACTTCCGAACCGTTATTTCTCGCAACGAAGATGGTGGATAATCAGACGATACTCAACTTGGTGAATATCAATGGTGCGCACACCCTCTTTGAATCGATCAGGGAAACGCAATCAGAAGACATGTTTGTTGAAGAATGGGTTTCGATGTTGGTTTCTGCTTCTTGGGAAGCAGCGCTTGCGCGCGATCCAATATTTCCCTTGCGTGATATTGATAAGAAAAGCATCACCGTATATACACAATTGAATGACAAGATTTCACAAGTTGATCAAAATGATGCAACAGCATTGTTGAATCTTCTTGTCAGGGAAAAAGAAACATATGAAAAGAAGTTAATGATCCCAATACTGGCTGTTGCTGAATTTTCGAGCGTGCATCAATTTGAATTCTTAGAATGGGCAGAGTCCAATGGATTCTATTCACCAAAAATAGTTCAGGAACAAGTGGGTAAAGGTTCTGTGAATCCTAATTTGGCTGCACTTTCTGAGAAAGTGCGAAGCGATTATGAAAAACCATATCAAATCAGAGGAATTCTTGCAGATTATTTGTCGGGCATTTATTACATTTTACCATATCGGGAGAAAGATTGGTTAGGCTATGTTTATGAAAATTATCTCCCATATGCACAAGCGGCATATCAAACATCATCTGGAAAAGATGGTATTAG
>Ga0210050_1000202_pt1 | contig 82311 bp, 82 predicted proteins | sample CryGey132114_all_FD_185463 | JGI IMG/M metagenome (GOLD analysis project Ga0210050, IMG submission 185463) | Groundwater microbial communities from aquifer - Crystal Geyser CG22_combo_CG10-13_8/21/14_all (SPAdes) (version 2) | ecosystem: Environmental > Aquatic > Deep subsurface > Groundwater ... | reverse complement strand
AAAGAGCTCCATAAGGAGGCTTGGAAGCTGTCGTCCCTACTAAAAAAAGAACACGGTTAACATAAAACATTTTAACACATTATTAACTACTTTGCTCTATGATGTCTAGGGTGAAGATTATACCAGGGAGGTAATTATGCCTATCAGAAAAGGCAGGATGTACGATAACTATATATTCTCAGACCACGAGAGAAAGAATTTTTCAATACTAGAACTTATCCGCAGAAACGGGCCGATTACAAGGGCTGATATCTCCAAGGTTACAGACCTTAATATAGTGACGGTTTCTAATTATATAAACAGCTATATTGATAGAGGTCTGGTTTCAGAGGGCGGCATGGAGGCGTCCAGCGGAGGCAGGAAACCCACTGTTGTTAAATTGAATGACGACAGCGTGCATGCAATAGGCGTTGATCTGGGCCACATGGATGTATCCGGCGCAACAATGATAGGCCTGGTTACAAATCTGGCAGGCAAGATTATAACCAAGGTTAAAACTATCAGAACAAAAGATACGATGGATAAGATTATAGAAAATTCCCTCGACCTGATAGATGAATTATCAAAGAAAAAAGGCGTGGACAAAAATAAAATAAAAGGCGTGGGCATAGGTATAGGCGGAGTCATAGACGAGCATCTGGGCACAGTGAGAGATTCCACCAAGAACGGGGTGAGGACAAGTTACCTCTCTATAAAGGGGATGATCGAGCAGAGATTCGGTTTTCCGTCTTTTATAGGCAATGACGCGACATTTGCGGCGTTCGGAGAAAAGATGCACGCTTTGCCTATGGATATACAGGACGCGATTTATATGTATTCCGATGTAGGCAGCGGGATTATTATAAAAGGCACGATGTATTGCGGGGCGTCAGGCAGCGCAGGAGAAATAAGGATCAATTATCCGCGCAATGGGGAATATCTGCAGACTTCAAAAAATCTTTCTTTTCTTCTTCCTACAGGCCTTGACCTGGGGCTTGTAAGCCAGGTCAAGAAATTTGTAAAAGAAGACGATGTGAAAACAAAGATACTTGAATTATGCGATAATAAAATAGATAATCTTACCGTAGATCATATTGTAGAGGCTGCGAAGTTAGGAGATACGCTTGCTATAGAGCTCCTGGAAGACGGGGCAGTGAATCTCGGCATAAGAATAGCGTACCTTGTGAATTTATTTAACCCGGAAATAGTTGTCATAGGCGGAGGAATAGAAAAAGCAGGAAGCCTTTTGTTAGAACCGCTGAGAAGGACAGTAAGAAAATGGGCTTTTGAAGAGCCTGCCAACGTTGTTAAGATAATACCAGCCAGGCTTGGCGAGGATTCTGTTGCATTAGGCGCTGCAAGCGTTGTGATAAGGGATGTTTTCATCCAGGCCTAACTCAAACATACAAGGGATAAACTTGGGTAACATTTAAGGAGGTGGTTAGTGCAACAAGCAATAAATCAACCAGCCCGCCATATAACAGCTCGCGAAGACCGCATTCCTATTTTTCAAAAAGCCATATACAGTATAGGAGGGCTTGTTAACAGCCTTCAGGCTGCTGCTCTTGGATCGATGGTAATTATTTTGAACATCGGATTAGGCATGAATCCTGCTTTAGTAGGCCTGGTGGGGGCTCTTCCCCGTCTTGTCGACGCCATATCAGATCCTGCTACCGGTTATTTTTCAGATAATATACGAACCCGATGGGGACGCCGCAAGCCCGTTATATTTTTTGGAGCGATTGTCGGGGGACTTTTTTACGCATTGATGTTCCAGTTATATAAGGGGCATAGCGAAAGCTTCTATTTCTGGTATTTCGCCGGATTCCAGTCCCTTTATTTCCTTGGATTTACCTGTTTTTCTATTCCCTGGATTGCGCTAGGGTATGAAATGACACCCGATTATCATGAGCGGACGCGACTACAGGGGGCAAGTAATTTTGTTGGTCAAATTGCCTGGGTGATTGCTCCCTGGTTCTTTAAAATCATGGACAATAAGAGCATGTTCACAGATATTGTTCATGGAGCGCGAATCCTTTCAATAATTCTTGGCGCCTTTATAATGATTGGCGGCATACTTCCGGCTATTTTTAACAAAGAGCGTTTCGGTAACTTAGCGAAACCTCAAAGAAAAAAAGGGGCTTTGAATGTTACGAAAGACTTCTTTAGAGGTTTTGCGATTACTTTCAAATGCCGTCCATTTGTTAAACTTTGCGCGGTAACATTTTTAATCTTCAACGGATTCATGCTCGCCTCTGCCTTTTCAGCTTACGTTATTTTCTTCTATGTTTATGCCGGCGATTATTCAAAGGGCGGGACATTGCTCGGTTGGTTTGGATCGGTTAGTTCCGCGTGTACTTTCTGCGTTATCTTTTTAGCCACATGGATTTCCACGAAGATCGGGAAGCGAAACGCTTTTTTAATCACCATTTCCATTTCAATTATCGGTTACGCTTTGAAATGGGTAGGGTATAATCCAAATCATCCATACTTACTGTTGATTGCCGCCCCCTTCATAGCGTTTGGCCTGGGGTCACTCTTTACATTGGTCGGCTCTATGGTAGCTGATGTTTGCGACCTTGACGAACTTAAAACCGATACGCGCAGAGAAGGGATGTTTGGCGCTGTTTACTGGTGGATGGTAAAACTGGGATTGGCAGTTTCATCGCTTCTCTCCGGGATCCTCTTAAATGCAACCGGCTTTAATATTGCATTAGGCGCTAAACAAACAGTTCAAACCTTATTGTATATGCGGCTTTGTGATGTCGGTATTCCTATCGTAACCTCTTTAGCCGCTATTTTTATTATTATGACCTTTGACATCTCAGAAGCTAAGGCATGTGATATCCGCAATCAGGTCGAAAGGCGTAGAGAAGAAAGGCGGAGCGAAGAAAGACGGAACGAAGAAAGACGAGAAGAAGAAAGGCGGAGCAAAGAAAGACGAGGCGAAGTGTAATATAGGCTTCAATAGGAATGTTTTAGCGCTGATGGGAGTCGCACTCCCGATGGGAGTGCGACTCCCATCAGTAGGAATACCGTATCATAACCGTATCAATTGACAAAATAATAATAATATGATATACTTCTCGAAACAGGAGAAGGGATGCGTATAAAGCGTGTTATATTATTTTATTTCTTTGTATTTATTGCAGTTACAGCAATATTGCCTACCGTATCATCTATATACAGCCAATCTCAGGAAGATATAACCCAATATATAACAGATTTATCAAAAGATATATATAGCTCTATCCAAAAACCAAACCCGTATATTATAAATAGCTCAAATGGCGAAGTGAAATTAAGGCTTTTTCTATCTCCGTGGGGAGAACTTAAGGACGTTTATGTTTCAGAATCATCCGGCAATAACGAGTTAGACAGCTTATGTTTAAAAACAGTGTGGCTTTATAAAAGATACCAGCCTTTTCCTGAAGCTTTGGGGAATAAGGATTTATGGATCGATGTGCCGATAATATTTGACGTGGAAGATATAGAAGGCAAGGTGGAAGGTGAAGGGTGGAAGGTGAAGGGCGAAGAAGAGATGGATCCGGAAGCAGCAAATTTAGGCATCAACGACGCAGTTGATATAGCATTGGAAAATCATATGGCTAGTAAAATAGCTCAGGAAGAAATAGAATTATCTAAACTGAAAATAAGAGAAGCAAGGCGCGCTCTTTATCCCGCAGCTACCGTGAATTACATGGAGACAACAGGTAAAACCTTTGGCACTACCCAGGATTTTACAGATAAAGAATATAAGCTAAAGTTTGAGTATCCGCTTTATTACGGCTGGAGGTTGAAATATGCCGTAGAGCAGGCTATGAGCAATTTGAAGGCATCTACTTTTAATTATGATAAAACATTACAGGATTTGAGAGGCGAGGTTGAATCGGCATACTATGCGTATATGGCAGGAAAGATGGATTTAAAAATACACAGGGAACTTTTAGACGAGACCGGAGATATTTTTGTCGGCGCTAAAAAGAGGCTGGAACTCGGACTTATTACCAGGACGGAATTTTTACAGCTGGAATCGCAGATGCAGCAGATAAATTATCAGGTTATATCCAGCGAAAATGAATTGGCTATGGCTAAACTTGCATTGGCGCAGGCAGTGAATATTAAAGACGGGGAAAAGGCAGTAGAGATAATAGACAAAGAACCAGGGAGAGACCTGGAGCCTATTATGCTGGATGTGAGCCTGGAAGAATGTATAGATTTAGCTTTTAAGTCCAGGTCTGATTTGAAAGCAAAACAATACATGTTGGAATTCAATGACTATGAGCGCAAGATTGCCGAAAGCAAAAATCAGCTCAAGGTGGACTTCACAGGCACATATGGGAAATCCGGGGGCGCCTTCGAGGGCGAATCTTTAGTCATGGATAATGATTGGTACCTCGGATTTAAGGTTACTAAACCTTTGGGCGGCAATACTCTTTCCACTGCTGTTACAAAGGACAAGACAAGCCAGAAACACGGCCAGACTACAAGAACAGAATCTATGAGTAAGTCAATGGAATTTGGTTTATTGGACGGGCTTCAGCATTTTTCCGAAGAAAAATCAGCCGAGATAGGCTATAAAAAAGCGCAGGATGAGCTGGAACAGATAAAAGAAGGTATTTTAAAAGAGGTGAAGGAAGCTTATATGAATTATAAAAAAGGCTTAGTCCAGAAAATGACAAATCTCAATAAGATTAAATACAGAGAAGAGGAGCTTAAGATTACGAAGGCCAGGGCGGAATTGAACGAAGCGTCTCTTTCGGAATTGGTTCAGGCTTATATGAGTTTTACAGATGAGAAGGCTTATTACATAGAAGCGCTTGGGGCCCTATATCAATCCCTGGCGAAATTAAATAAAGCCACCGGATATACGCTATTTCTGGATGATGAAAATTTTAAATTAGCGAATGTAAAATAAATAGTTGTTTTGTTTTTTTGTCATTGCGAGGAGTCCCGCAGTTGCGGGACGACGAAGCAATCTATTGAGATTGCTTCGCTCATTTCATTCGCTCGCAATGACATTAACTAGAGGAAGGATATTAATAACATGAAAAATAAATCAAAGTTTTTAATTATAGGCTTCATAGCTTTATGGGTGGTGGTTTTCGGATTGATGTGGCTGAAGGCATTGACAAAAAAAGAAGGGATAAAAGACGCAGCTTCTTTAAAAGCGCTTGCAGGGGGTAATTTGAAACCCTCCTCTACAATGGCTCAGGAAGAGCGAAGAGAGACGGAGGCGGTTCCTGTGAGATGTTATAAGGTTACGCCCATGGATTTTAAAGACGATCTGCCTGTTATGGGAACCGTAAAAGGCGGATTAGAGATACCTCTTAAATTTGAGATTAACGGAGTTATCACGTCTATTAATTTCAGGGAAGGCGATATGATGGATAAAGGAGATATAATAGCGTCTCTTGATAAAAAAGACGCACAGTTGAAGATTGATTATGCAAAGTCTAAAGCTGAATCTGCCAAAACCCAGGCATTGGCTGCAAAAAAGAAATATGAGATACATAAGAGTCTTTATGATATCGGAGCGATTATAAAAGCAAAGCTGGAAGAGGTGGAGCTTGAGGCAAAAAGCGCCGGCGAGCAGGCAAAGTCAGCAGAGGTAGAGGTAAGGTCGGCTGAAGCAGAGTTTAAGAAGACAGATCTCATTGCCTCGCGCGAAGGCGTTATGGGCACCAGAGAAGCAGAAGTAGGGGAATTTGTTACGCCGAATAACAAGATCGCCACTCTTTATGATATAAGCGAGATGTTTGTAGAGTTAGGCATAGTGGAAAAGGATGTGGATAAAGTTACGATTGGCCAGGATGTTATAGTGACAGTGGACGCGCATTTAGGCGCGACATTTAAAGGCAGGGTAGATTATATATATCCTGCCATAGAAGGAAAATCCAGAACGCTTACTGCCAAGGTAAGGTTACAGAATCCAGATGTGCAGCTTTTGCCAGGGATGTTCGCAAGGGCAATGATAACAGTCGCTGAATTTAAAGATGCCCTGGTAATACCAAGCCTCAGCCTGAACAAAAAAGACGAAGGCTATAATGTGGCTGTGATTGACGCTCAGAATAAAGCAAGCATCAGGCTTGTCAAAGTAGAATATATTACCACTGATTATTCTGTCATAGGCGAAGGCCTGTATGAGGGCGAGCTGGTAGTGACAGAAACGCCACAAGAATTGAAAGAAGAGATGCCTGTTCAGGTAATAGAAGTCCAGGAAAATGCCACAGCTCAATGAAGCTACCAGACCTTTCAATAAATAAACCTGTAACTGTAACAATGATTTTCCTTGGGATAGTGCTCATGGGATTAATCTCCCTTGGCAGACTTCCCCAGGAATTATTCCCTGCCATTTCTTATCCCCAGCTTACCATTGTCACTACATATGAAAACGCCGCGCCTGAAGAAGTAGAAACCCTGATAACCAAGATCATAGAAGAAGCTGTAGGCACTGTCGGAAATCTCAAGAGGATCAGTTCTACTTCAAAAGAGGGCATTTCTCTGGTAACAACAGAGTTTAACTGGGGAACCAATATGGATTTTGCTTCTCTGGGAATAAGGGAAAAAATAGATCTCATAAAGGAAAGACTGCCTCTCGGGTCAGCGGATCCTATTGTAATGAAATTTAATCCGTTTGAGCTCCCTGTAATGACGCTCAGCGTTATCGGAGAAAAAGCGCCTTCAGAGCTTTTAAAACTTACAAGAAAATTTATAAAAGATGAGCTTGAAAAAGTTCCGGGTGTTGCGTCGTGCAATATAACCGGCGGGCTGGAAAGGGAAATAATAGTATCGATAGACCAGGCGAGACTTAGGGCTTCAGGCATAGCTATAAATAAAGTAGTGGATGCCCTTAAGTCTTCAAACCTTAATTATCCGGCAGGCACCATAGAAGAGCATTTCTACGAATATCTGATACGCACCATAGGCGAATTTGAAGTAGTCTCTCAGATAAAGGATACAATCGTAGGCATTGATGAACCTGAAAATCAGAAAACCAGCCAGGCCGATTCTGAGATTCAGAAGAAGAAAGAAGAAAATAAAAGACTTGTTTACCTAAAGGATATATCAGAAGTAAAAGACACATTTCAGGAGCGCACCAGTATTTCCAGATTTAACGGAAAAGAAAATATTTCAGTAGGCATTTTAAAACAGGCAGGCTCTAACACGCTGCAGGTAGCTGACAGGATAAAGAAAAGGCTAGTCGACATAAAAAAGGATTTGCCGGGCGGCATAGAAGTAGCCATAGTTTATGATCAGTCTATTTTTATCAGAAAATCAATAAGGGATGTAGGCGATGCTGCGTGGCAGGGCGGATTATTGGCATTTTTTGTGTTGTGGCTGTTTTTAAAAAAATTAAAGCCCGCGCTGATAGTCTCTTTATCAATTCCTATCTCAATAATGATAACGTTTACGCTTATGTATTTCAGCGGGATTTCACTGAACATGCTTTCCCTGGGAGGGCTTGCATTGGGCATAGGTATGCTTGTGGACGCGGGGATTGTAGTTATTGAGAATATATCAAACCATATTCAAAGCGGCAAAGAATTGAAAGAGGCTGCCAGAGACGGCGCAAATGAAGTGGAAAGCCCTATATGGGGTTCGGTCATGACAACAGTAGTTGTATTCTTACCCATGATATTTGTTACAGGCATTGCAGGCCAGCTGTTCAAAGAGGTTGCCATTACTGTTACATATTCTCTTATGGCTTCTTTGTATGTATCCCTGGCGTTGATTCCTTTATTTGTAACTATCGGGAGAAAGAAAAAATCCGGCCTTAACAAAGAATCTCCCATAAGCATAGGCTCGGAGTTTAAGCTGGTCAAGTGGATGGGGAATATATATGGAAAGTTTTTGCCGGCAGCTCTTAAAAATAAGAAGCTGATTATATTAGGGGCGCTTGTCCTCTTCTTATTCAGCATGATTATATTCCGATTTCTTAATAAAGAGTTTATGCCAAAAATAGACCAGCGCGAATTTGTAATGAAAGTGAATCTCTTGACAGGCGCCAGGCTAGAGATCACAGATTCTGTTATCAGAAAAATAGAAGAGAAACTTTTGAGCAATAAAGACGTGTATAGCGTGGCGGTTATCATAGGCTCCAGCAAGGAAAAAGGCGCAGGAGATATGGTCGAGACTCTTGGCGCGCATCAGGCCAGTATTATTGTAAACCTTAAAAAAGGCAGGGAAAAAGGAAAACTTAATACTTCTCAAATAATACAGAATCTGAAAAAAGAACTGGATAAAGAAAATCTTGAAGGCGCAGAGGTGGAATATATATTGCAGGAAAGTATTTTTAAGAGCGCATTGATGGGCAGCGCTCCCATAGTCATAGAAATAAAAGGACACGATCTTAATTTTACAAAAAAACTTTACGAAGAACTCTATTCAGGACTGGCTAAAATACCGGGCGCCTATGGTATAAGGACAAGTCTTGTGCCTCCTGCGCCCGAAACAAAAGTAAATATTATTAAAGATAAGGCTGCTTTGTATAATCTTTCAGTGGGCTCTATATCCCAGGCAGCGCATGTGGCTATAAAAGGAGTTACTGCTACAAAATTCAAAGAAGAGGGGAGAGAGATAAATATAAAAGTAAGGCTTAGGCCTGAAGACAGGAATAAACTTTCAAGCATAAGAAATATTTTAGTGCATTCGCCGCTAGGCATAGATGTGCCGCTTTCAGAGGTTGCCTATATTTCCCACGGGGTTGGCCCAAGCGAGATAAAGAGGCTTGACCAGCAAAGGGTAATCTTGATGACTGCGAATGTTGCAGGCAGAGCCCTGGATAAGGTGATAGAAGATGTCAACCGCACTATAGATTCTGTAATGGCGCGGCATACCGATATTAAAAAACAGGCAGCAAGGCAGGTGGAAAAGGATTTCACAATCCAGCTCGCAGGAGAAAATCAGGAAATGAAAGAGTCGTTTCTAAGCCTGATGTTTGCATTGATACTGTCAGTGCTTCTGGTATATATGATTATGGCAAGCGAATTTGAATCTTTCTGGCAGCCTTTTATTATTATGTTTACGCTGCCTTTATCTTTAATAGGCGTTACGTGGATATTATTTCTGACGCATACGCCTATCAGCGTTGTAGTGATATTGGGCGTGATTATACTGGGAGGGATAGTCGTAGACAACGGGATTGTCCTTATAGATAAGATAAATGTTATCAGAGGCGAAGGCAAGGATCTGATAACGGCAGTGAGCCAGGCAGGGGCAAACAGGCTAAGGCCGATAATGATGACTTCGTTTACTACAGTTTTAGGGCTCTTTCCATTAGCGCTTGGACTAGGAGAAGGGTCTGAACTTCAGGCCCCAATGGCAATAACTGTAATAGGAGGGCTTACTATCTGCACTTTTCTTACGCTTTTTGTCATACCGGCTCTTTATACCATAGCTGCGGGGTGGTTAGATAGAAGGAAACCGCAGGTTATTCCTATTGCAGTAGCTGCACCTGCGCCTGAACCAATTAAAACAGACCTTTCCCGATCTCCGATCGGGACTAGCACCGATCGCCGATCGGAAGAGGTCAAATCTGTAAAAGATATAGTTATAATACCTCCAAAAGGCCCGCAGCTTACCAAAAGGCAAATTCAATTACTGGAACATATCAAAAAATCCGGAAGGATTACAAGAAAAGAATACGCTGATTTATTTAAGATATCTATACCTACCGCAGCCAGGGATCTAAGAGGCCTCATGGATAAAGGTTTTCTAAAAGCAGAAGGCCCGCTCGGACCTGGCAGATGGTATGAGTTGAAATAGCTTTTAATTATTTTGCATCGCTGCTTCTGGCAGGCCTAAAGAAAAGCCTCGCCGATTCGAGCGGGCACGGTGTCCTGTGCAGGCTGGGGCCATTCGGCACTGAAATAGTTTCGCCGCGCGCTACGGTTTACGGCTCATTTTTTATACCGAAGGTAGTCTTGACGGTATAAAAAACTTCGCCGTAATCCCTTGCGCGCTTAGCTGTAAAAAGCTATTATGCCGAAACTTTTCTAATGTGCCTCAGACCCCAGACTGCACAGGACGAGCGAGAATTGGCGCGGAGCGAAGTCCGCCACGCCGGGGCGTTTGAGCGCCCGTCGGCAAAGCCTAAGGATTGCGCAAGTCCCGAGCGAAGCGAGGGGCGTCTTTTCGTAGGCCTGCCAGAGGCAGCGATTTAAAAGGTAATAATATATGTCTCTTTCAAGTTATTCAGTCAATAAGCCTGTAAGCATAACAATGTTTTTTATAGGCATTGTTGTTGTGGGGGCAGTTTCTTTGCTCAGGCTTCCTGTTGAGTTAAAACCCAATATTGCTTACGGAGACATAAGTATAATAGTAGCGGTAAGAGGAGGAATGCCTCCGCAGGAAGTAGAGAGCATGGTAACAAAGCCCATAGAAGAGGCAGTGTCTACCGTAACATATCTTGAAAATATCTATTCCACATCAAAGGCAGGCGAATCCAGGATCTGGCTCGAATTTGAGCCCGGCATTAATATGGATTTTGCCGCGCTGGAAACGAGGGAAAAATTTTCGAAAATAAAAGATAAGCTTCCCAAGGAAATTGAAAAGCCGATATTGGCCCAGTATAAAGAGTCGGATACTCCTATAATGATACTTGCGGTCACCAGCAAGGCCCATACAGTAGAAACTCTTAGGAGGGTCGTAGACGAACAGATCAAGGAGAGGATATTAAGGATAGAAGGAGTGGCAAACGTTGATATATACGGAGGCAGGGAAAGAAAGATCCTTGTTGAGATAGACCAGTCAAGGCTTCAGGCGCACCACGTGTCTATTGATTACGTGGTAAGTTCACTAGGGGCAAATAATTTCAGCCTTCTCTTGGGAGATATTCTCAGAGAAAAGAATAAATATCTGATAAGGGCCATAGGCACATTCGAAAGCATCAAGGATATAGAGAATATAGGCGTCAGCGTAACTCCTCAAGGTTCTGTGATAAAACTTAAGGATGTTGCTACTATAAAGGACTCATTTATGGAGCCTTCTAGCTATGCCAGGACAGACATAGAGCCTGTTGTCTCAATATATATCCAGAAGGAGTCCACAGCTAATACTATAAAAGTGGTAGACGGCATAAAAAAAGAACTTAATCAGATCAAAAATATAATAGACAGGAATATTTATATAAAGAACACGCTTAACCAGGCAGATGTCATAAACGATGCTATAGACGCTGTTAGAAGCTCTCTTATAATCGGGGCATTTCTTTCGGTATTGATACTTTTATTTACGCTGAGGGATCTGAGGCCTACTTTTATAATAGCCATTACTATCCCGATATCGGTTATGTTTACATTTATCCTGATGTATTTTCAGAAGCTTTCTTTGAATGTAATGACATTGAGCGGCCTTGCGCTCGGCATAGGCATGCTTGTGGATAATTCCATAGTCGTGCTTGATAACGTAGATAAAAAAAGATCCGGCATTCTGCCTTTACCTGACTGGAGAGAAAAAGATAAAGCCGCGGTTATAGAAGGAGCATCAGAGATGGGATTGGCAATAGTTACCTCCACTATTACCACTGTCGTAGTATTCCTTCCGTTCGTGTTTGTTAATAAAGAAACAAGGATGTTGTGGAGCGGGCTCGCATTTACCGTTACTTACTCTCTTTTAACAAGTTTATTTGTGGCAATGACACTAGTGCCTACTTTATTGAGCCAGATGGCGGCCAAACCAATTGAAAAGAAAACCCAAAAAACATTAAAAAATAGCATCACTAGCAAGATAAAAACCACGTATAGAAAGAGCCTGATAGTAGCGCTAAGATTCAGGTATATATTGGTCGCTGTTGCATTTTTAGCGTTGGGAGTTGCTGTATTTTTCGGAATGAAAATAGATAAAGAATTCATGGTAGAAGCGGAGGAAGGCCGTTTTACAATCTTTGTTGAGCTAGAGCCAGGCGCTAAACTGGATGTTACAGATAAGATGGTAAAGGAGTTGGAAGAAAGGCTGGTTCAGATAAAAGAGTTAAAAACATTCACGTCCAGGATTGAACCATGGTCTTCTAAGATATATGTCAAATTGGTGCCTATCAAAAACAGGTCCAGTTCTACCAAAGAAGTAATGGATGCTATACGCCTGGAAGGAGACGCTGTTGCAAGACGGTATAAAGGAGGTTTTATATATTTTTCAGAATTAGAAGAAAGCGGGCTTAAAGAACTTACCATGGATCTTTATGGATATGATTACAAAGTGTTAAAGGAGACCGCCATTTCTATAGCGACAAGGCTTGGAAGCATAGATGGCCTTCAAGATATAAGGATGTCCAGGATAAGCGGCAGGCCTGAATGGCTTGTTAAAATAGATAAACAGCAGGCAGGTTCATTTGGGTTTACAACCCAGGATGCAGCAGAGACTGTGCATGGAGAAATAAGAGGTTTGAGGGCCACACTTTTTCATACTGAAGCAAGAGAGATAGAGACTATTACCAGACTGCAAAAAAAATACAGGGAAAAATTGGATGATGTGAGAAGGCTCAGCCTTTATACCCCGGATGGCGATTCTGTATTTTTGGAGCAGATTGCGGATTTTGTGCCCGATATTGGGATGAGCGAGATCATAAGAAAGAATAAAACAAGGGTTGTACACATAACAGCTATGGTTTCCAAAGGGTCTTTACAAAAAGCAGTGGATAGGGTAAAGGCCAGCCTGGCTGATATGGAATTACCCAAGGATTATTATTGGAGGGTAGGTGGAGACTATGAGAGGAATATGAGAAATGAAAAAGAGCTGTCGGCATTTCCTTTTTCTCTAAAAGCCCCATATGTCCAGATGCCGGGTGTTTTATGGATAACGTTATTATTGGTTTTTATGGTGCTGGCATCTTTGTTTGAATCATTCAGCCAGCCTTTTGTAATACTTTTTTCAGTACCGCTGGCAATAATAGGAGTGGTCTTAGCCCTTCATATATCGCACAAGCCTATATCAAGAGGGGTTATTATAGGCGCTATAATGCTGGCAGGGATAGTTGTGAATAACGCAATCATTTTAGTCGACAGGATTAATTTTTTAAGGACAAAATCAAAGGGCGGGAAAAAAGACAAGTATCCTGAAATACTGCGCGCAACTATAATGGCGGGAGAGGACAGGTTCAGGCCTATATTTATGACCACTTCTACGACAGTACTTGGGCTGGTGCCAATGGCATTTGACAGGAGCGAATCAGCGAACCTGTGGTCTCCTCTCGCGATAACTGTTATCGGAGGCCTGACAGCTTCTACGATAATGACATTATTTTTAGTCCCGAGTGTTTATATGTTATTCGAAGATTTTAACAATGCGGCGTTTGGGCCGAAACAATTATTAGTATTTATTCAAAGAAAAATATATGGTATAATAAATAGAAAAGCAGCAATTTAAAAAACGCCTAAGGAGAGTATATTTATGGATAAAACACTGCGGTCAATACTGTGGATACTGGTAGGATTGGTAGTGTTAAGCACTTTAAGTACGGCCTGGTTTTTCTTCGCAAAAGAAAAACTCTATAATGAATACACAAATTTGGAGGAGTTATTTAAATCCACTATGGATAAACTGGGTACGGAGTTAGCTGTCGCGACTAAGGATAAGGCAGAATTAAAGTCAAAACTACAGGCTATAGAAGAGAGGTTTAATGCGCTGGAAGCCAGGCATTCCGGGCTTAAGTCTGACCACGAGGCAGCGGTCAGCGAGAGGAATGCATTGAAAAAAGACCTCGCCGGCATTAAAAAAGCAAAGTCCTTTCTTGAGAAAAGATTAAGAGAGATGGAATCCGATATGTTTGTGGCTAATCTCTTGAAGCAAAAAGTCGGTTTAGAGGTAGAGATACAGAGATTAAAAAATGACATAGAGCCGAAAGACAGGGAATTATCCAGGCTGAAGGCCGAGAGCATGGATAAAGATATGAAGCTGGCAAAATTACAGGAAGAAAAAAGCGCGGTTGAGCAAAGGTTTAAGAATTCCGAGCAGGTGGCGGAAATCATCAGCTCCGATCTTTTAAAAGAAAAAGATCTTAATAAAGATGTCAAGACCGTATCCGAACAGATTGAGACAGAGAACAGCCAGCTTAAATTCAAGATATCTGAGTTAGGGGAAATAGCAAAGGAATACAACAGGCTTTTGATTGAAAAAGAAGATACGAGGGTAAAGATTGCAAGTCTTCAAAGCGACCTGGAGTATAAAAATCAGGAAATAAATAAATTTAAGATTGCCCTGCAGGAAAATGCGGAAAGGTCCCAGGACATGAGGGCAGAGGCCTACCATGCTCCCAGCGAAGTGGATTTGCCTCCTATCCGCGCCCAGAAAGTAGCTAAACTGACATCTCTTTCTTTGGAGCGCGTAGGCGAAACCCAAGCCGGATTGAAAGGCAGGATTGTTACTATTAACAAAGATCATAATTTTGTTGTTATAGACCTTGGCAAGCAGGACGGCATCAATATAGGGAACAGGTTCAATGTTTACAGGGGAGAGATGTTTCTTGGTTCAGTAGAGATTATACAGGCGCGGGATAGGATCGCTGCGGCTGATATAAAGGATATCAAAGACGGCATGGATATAGAAATTAATGATACTGTTGTAAAAAGATGAACGATGGGCCTTCAAAAATTTTTAACGCTATTAGATTTCAAAAAAAAGGTAAGCACTAAAGCCCTCGTTTTATTCACCAGGCAACTTGCCACGCTTATAGCAGCAGGCCTACCTCTAGTAAAAGCACTCAGGACGCTGTATGATCAATTGGAGCCGGGGGCTTTGAAAGGAATTATAAAGACAGTAGCAGATGAAGTCGAGGGCGGTTCCAATTTTTCGGAAGCGCTTTCGCATTTTCCGAAAGTTTTCCCTGATTTTTATGTAAACATGATAAAGGCGGGAGAGCTTGGGGGCATGCTGGAAGGCATACTCAAGAGACTATCCGAGTTTCTGGATAAAGCCCAGAAACTTAAGGATAGGGTAAAATCAGCGCTGATGTATCCTATGTTTGTCATGATAGTAGCTGTGCTGATACTTATAATGTTGATGGTTTTTGTAATCCCGACATTTACAAGCATGTTTTCAGAACTTGGCGGGAATTTGCCGCTTCCCACAAAGATATTGATTGTGGTCAGCGATATCACCAGGCGCATATGGTTTCTTATACCTCTTATCCCGGTTTGCGTGATTGCGGTATATAAAGCGATTATAAAAAATCCGGACAGGAGAATGGTAGTAGATAAGATGAAGCTGCGCATGCCTATTGTAGGGAATTTAATACAGCAGATAGCAGTGGCAAGATTTTCAAGAACCCTGGGGACTCTGCTTACAAGCGGGGTTCCGATACTGGCGGCCCTGGAGACAGTGCGGGATACCATAGGCAATGAGTTTATTGCCAGAGCAGTTATACAGATCAGGGACAGCATCAAAGAAGGAGAAAGCGTGTCAGGGCCCATGGAAACAAGCAAGGCATTTCCCCCGCTCGTCACTAAGATGGTCAGCATAGGAGAGGAAACAGGGGATTTGTCAAAAATGTTGATACAAATTGCGGATAATTTTGAAGATGAAGTGGATGTGGCTGTAAGCGGCCTCACCTCCCTTCTTGAGCCGCTTCTTATAGTTTTTATGGGACTCATGGTAGGATTTATTGTTGTCGCGATGTTTATGCCGCTTTTCTCGCTGGCAAAACTAATCGAATAACCCAATCCCGATCGTCGAACGGGTTAATGCGGGTTAATTAAATGTATAAAAAAGGGTTTTCATTGCTGGAGTTAATTATTGCTATAGCTGTACTGGCCATAGGCCTGGTCGGGGTGCTGCAGATATTTCCTATTGGTTTAAGGGCATCCCAGCGCGCAGGCATGCTGACAAAAGCGTCTTTTTTGGCACAGAACAAGATAGAAGATGTAAAGCTATCAGGGTTTGATGCGATAACAGAACTCCCTCCAAAAATACCCATGTCAGGAAAAGACGGAGATTTTGAGTGGGCTGTGAAGATAGGCGAAGTTTCGCTTGAAGGAATTGAGTCAAGCGGGGATATGAGAGAGGTTGCAGTGACTATAACCTGGCCTGAACGTAATACCACCAGATACAAAGATTTTATTACCTATGTCACTAAGTAAGCTCAAGGCTAAAGGCTGGATGCTCAAGGGGTTTACGTTAGTCGAAATTCTCATTGCTCTTGCGATAATGGCGATGATAGTGGCTTCTACGTTTACTATTTTCAGGAGCGCTTCAAAATCATGGCAAAAGGGAGAGACGAGAAGCCAGCGTTATCAAAACGCAAGGAACGCTGTTTCTAGAATCAGCGCAGAGATAAGTCAGGCAGTAATCAATAGCAATGAACTTTCCAAGTTTACCGGAGATAAAAATAAAATCAGTTTTATTTCTTTTGTTTCTACGGATTCAGGAATATTTGAGCTTAGCGAAGTAGAGTATTGGCTGGATGGGGCCAAAAGACTGCTTATGCGGAATGATGACATAGAACCGGATTATGATTCAGGTACGTATGACCATAGCGATATATTAAGCGACAATATTTCAGAACTGGAATTTTCATATTTTGACGGTTCAATATGGCTGGATGCCTGGAATTCTGATGAAGCCACAGGCATCGGCCTGCCAAAGGCAGTTAAGATAAAGATACGCGTAGAGGATAAAAAAGCTAGAGAAGGCGAAACTTTTGAAGTGATTGCCCGCCTTAGGACAGCATAGTATTTGTCATTGCGAACGAAGTGAAGCAATCTCTTGAGATTGCTTCGGCACTTTGTGCCTCGCAATGACATATCAAAGGAACAATATGAAGATAGGCATAATCGGCCCGGCGCAATCCGGTAAGACGTCCATATTTAAAGTATTATTGCAGTCTCCGAACATTACAGGAGACATAGGCATGTTTAAATTTATGGATAGCCGCATAGAAAAACTCAGCGATATTTTTTCCTCGAAGAAAAAAGTATATCCTGAAACAGCTTTTCTGGATATTGGTTCAAGCGCAGGTTTTACCGGCAAGGAATATTCTAAACTCCACGAGATAGATTTGTTTATATGCGTAGCAAATGCATTTTTCAGCGAAGACCCTAAAAAAGACCTGGAGAGTTATATGATGGATATTATTTTGGCTGATCTTGAAGCCATACAGAACAGGATCAATAAAATAGAGAAAGAAAGGATGAAGATCAAGACTGACATAGAAAGCGAAATGAAACTGTTAAAGAAATGCCAGGGGTCTCTTGAAAATTCAAAACTTTTACGCAATATAGGATTGACCAGGGATGAGCTGAAGGTTTTTTCAGGTTTTTCATTTATAAGCCTCAGGCCAATCATTATTGTAATAAATATTGAAGAGGGGAAAGAGGAAGATAGGATAAAAGCGGCTGAGGAATATTGCACTTCAATCGGCGTAAGATGCATAAGATTTTTCGGGAAGACAGAGATAGAGCTTTTGGAATTAAATCCAGAGGACCAGGACCAGTTTTCCAAGGAAATGGGTTCCGGGTATAATTTCAGGGAAAATATGGCAAAATTAATAGCTAAAGAATTAAATCTTATTACGTTTTTTACAGCTGGGGACAAGGACACTACGGGCTGGCATTTAGAGTCAGGATTGCCTGTAATAGAGGCCGCAGGCAAAATCCATTCCGATATAAAAAGGGGTTTTATAAGGGCAGAGGTTGTGAATTACGAAGATTTTGTTAAGTACGGCGGCAACATGCAAAAGGTACGCGAGGCAGGATTATTAAAGATAGAAGGGAAAGAGTATATTGTTAAAGATGGGGATATGTTAAATATAAGATTTAACATTTGAAATCTGCTGGAGTCGGACTCCCATAAAGAATCATAAAAAAAGGAGGCAAGGTGAGAAAAGTAAAAAGAGCGCTTATAAGCGTTTCAGACAAGACTGGTTTGGAGGAATTGGTAAAGGTATTAAATGAGTTTAAAGTGGAAATGTTATCTACGGGCGGAACTGCCAAACTTATAGCGGGAATGGGCATACCTGTTAAATCTGTGTCAGATCATACCGGGTTTCCTGAGATGCTGGATGGCAGGGTGAAAACACTGCATCCAAAGATTCATGGCGGACTTCTCGCTATAAGGGACAAGAAAGAACATATGGAGCAGGTCAAAAAACACGACATAGGCCTTATAGATATGGTGGTGGTGAATCTTTATCCTTTTGAGAAAACAATTGCCAAGCCAGGCGTGAAATTAGAAGAGGCTATAGAGAATATAGATATAGGCGGGCCTAGCATGCTTCGGTCAGCTGCAAAAAATTCCAAAGATGTCGTGGTGGTATGCAACCCCCATAGATATAAGGATATCATAAAAGAATTGAAAGAAAATGACGGATCAATTTCCGATAAACTGCATTTTAAACTCGGCGTTGAGGTTTTTGAAAAGACTTCAAAATATGATACAGCGATCTATGATTACTTGAAAAAACAAATTGAGGGTGAAGGATCAAAGGTAGAGGGTGAAGGAAATTTTCCGGATGCGCTGGAATTAAAGTTTGAAAAAGTGCAAAGCCTCAGGTACGGAGAAAATCCTCATCAGAAAGCAAGTTTTTATAAAGATAAAAGTATTAATGTCATCGGCATAAGTAATGCCAAGCAGCTTCATGGCAAGGAGCTTTCGTTTAATAATATAATAGACCTGGATGCGGCGTTAGAAATAGTCAAAGAGTTCAAAGAGCCGGCAGCGAGCGTGATAAAACATACCAATCCATGCGGCGCCGCTGTTGCAAAAACCCTGGCAGATGCCTATAGAGATGCGCTGGAATGCGACAAGATATCCGCTTTTGGAAGCATCGTAGGTTTGAATGGAGAAGTGGATTTTAAAACAGCAGAAGCTATAATAAGCGCCGGTTTTACAGAGTGTATCATAGCGCCTTCATATGAAAAAAAGGCCCTGGATATTTTAATGGGTAAGAAAAATCTCAGATTGATAGAAGTTGGAGGGTTAAAAGGCATAGAGAAGGATTATGACCTGAAAAAGGTAGTCGGAGGGCTTTTGATACAGGATAGGGATATTTTCAATGTAGAAGAAAAGGATTTGAAGGTGGTTACAAACAAAATTCCCGCCAAAGATGAAATAGAGTCTTTACTTTTTGGATGGAAAATAGCAAAGCATGTCAAGTCAAACGCAATAGTCCTTTCGCAGGGCACCAGGACAGTCGGGGTAGGCGCAGGCCAGATGTCCAGGGTTGATTCTATGGTTATTGCTATAATGAAATCCAGGGGCCTTTCCAAGGGTTCTACGTGCGCAAGCGATGCGTTTTTTCCTAAAGAGGATGCTATAGAGGAAGCCAAAAAAGCAGGTATAACGAGCATAATCCAGCCTGGCGGCTCTATACGGGACGAACATGTCATAAAGACATGCGATGATGCCGGGATCAGCATGGTTCTTACAGGCGCGAGGCATTTTAAGCATTAATTAGCAAGTCTGCGACAGCTGGGGCCCGTTCGGCGCTGAAATAATTTCGCCGTCCGCTACGGTTTACAGCTCGAAAATTTGGCGGAATTCTTCATATATTATAGACGAGGGTCAGTTCCGCCATTTTCTCGCTGTAATCCCTTGCGGACTTTTGCAGAAATTTTTCTAATGCGCCTCAGACCCCAGCTGCCGCAGGACACTATACTCGCTCGAATCGGTGAGGCTTTTCTCAAACTTGCCCCAGGCTTTTTAATGTATGAACTATAAAGATACTATAGAATATATCGATTCCTTTATAAATTTTGAAAAGATACCGAGATACCAGTATGCATCTTCGTTCAGATTGGAACGGATGATCGCTTTCTTGGATGAATTGGGCAATCCGCATAAAGGTTTGAATGTTATTCATGTCGCAGGCTCTAAAGGCAAGGGATCTACGTGCGCCGTTGCAGCTTATATATTAAAGGAAGCCGGATATAAGGTAGGGCTTTATACTTCGCCGCATCTTATGGATTCAAGGGAGCGTATCAGGATATTAAATAATTCAATTAAAACGAATGGCGAAGAGTGCAGGATAGATGATTTTGAGGGGATGATAAGAGAAGAAGAAATTAATAAGCTTATAGAAGAAATAAAACCTATAGCTGAAAAATTCAGAGAACACGAAGAATTCGGCATGGTATCTTTTTTTGAAATACTCACAGCGTGCGCTTTTTTGTATTTTAAACAGCAACAGGTTGATATAGCAATTTTAGAAACAGGTATGGGCGGAAGATTGGATGCTACTAATGTTACAGTGCCTTTAGCGTGCGGGATGACTAGTATCAGCCTGGAACATACTGATAAATTAGGCGATACATTAACAAAGATTGCGTATGAAAAAGCCGAGATTGTAAAGGATAAAGGCATAATAGTTAGCGCTTCGCAGGAAAAAGAGGCAATAGAAATATTAAGAAAAACTTGCAGAGAGAAAAATGCCAGATTGCATGAAGTCGGGAAAGACATCAAATATTCTATTTTACGTTCTGGTGAATTCGGCCAGGTTTTTGATTTACAAACTCCGCGGCAGAGTTATAAAAATTTGGAATTAAATTTGATTGGCGTTCATCAGATTGAAAATGCCTCTATAAGCATAGGCATAATCGAGGCCATAAAGGAAAAATTTGACATAAAAGAAGATGATATGAGAGATGGATTAAAAAAAGCAACCTGGCCGGGAAGATTGCAAATAATCCGGACAAATCCGAATATAATTTTAGACGGGGCGCAAAACCTTGCCAGTATGTCAGCTTTAATTTCCTCGATAAAGGGGGCATTTAAATATAAAAAACTGATATGCGTATTCGGGATATCAAGCGACAAAGATATAAAAGGCGTAAGCGGTATTTTAGATGCGGCTGGCGATATAATAATACTTACGGAGGCTAAATGTAACCCCAGGGCTGAAAAAGTATCGAAATTAAAAGGTTATTTTCAAAGTTCAAGGCCTGGGATTCAGGAAATCAAAGATGCTGATGAGGCTTTAAATAAAGCTATAAAAATAGCAGATAAGGAAGATCTTATATTGGTCACAGGGTCTTTATTTTTGGTAGGCGACGCGCTAAATTATTTTAAAAACAGGCACAGTAACTAGGGGATGGATGGGGACAGGAATGGACGACACAATTGTGGCGGTTTCTACGCCAATAGGCGAAGGCGGCATCGGCATCGTGAGGCTGAGCGGGAAGGCCAGCTTGAAAATCTCGGATAAAATATTTCTGTCAAAAGACGGGAAGAGGCCTTCAAAATTCAAGACATATACGGTTCATTACGGGCATGTTATAGATAATCGTGCGGGTAAAGGCGAGGATAGGTTAGTAGATGAGGTGATTTTAACTGTGATGCGCTCGCCAAGAAGCTATACAAAAGAAGATGTGGTTGAGATAAATTGCCATAGCGGCATAGCGCCTTTAAAGAAAATCCTGGATCTTTGCCTGATTAACGGGGCAAGACTGGCAGAGCCCGGAGAATTTACCAAAAGGGCGTTTTTGAACGGGAGGATAGACGCGCTGCAGGCAGAAGCAGTGCTGGATATAATCAAGGCAAAGACAGATCTTTCGCTCAGATCTGCGCTGAATAACCTGGAAGGGCTTTTTTCCAAAAAGATAAATGAGTTAAGGGAAAAATTAATGCAGGTGTTTGCCTGCATGGAGGCCTCTATAGATTTTTCAGACCAAGATTTGCGAGGCCTTAAAAGAGATAATATATTCAAAACGCTGGCAGGCGTAAGGCATGAAATAGAAAAGCTTATTTCAGGGTCTAGCCATGGAAGGATTCTGCGGCAGGGTATAAAGGCTGTCATATGCGGAAGCCCTAATGTGGGCAAATCAAGCCTGATGAACGCCATATTAAAAGAATCCAGGTCTATTGTCACGCATATTCCGGGCACCACAAGGGACGCGATAGAGGAGGTCGTTAATATCAAAGGCATAGCTGTAACGCTTGTGGATACAGCAGGAATAACCGACACAGACCATTTGGTGGAAAAAGAGGGCATAAGAAGAAGCCATGTTTACCTGAAGAACGCAGACCTGATTTTACTGGTGCTGGATTGGTCCAGAAAATTAAATAAGGATGACCTTGATATAATAAAGCGAATAAAGGATAATAAGAGGGAAGCGGCGGTTGTAATAAATAAAACCGACCTCAGAAAAAAACTGGATATCGGTAAGATTAAAAAGTTTTTTCCAAAAAACAGTTTTACGCGCGTATCTGCCTTGAACATGAAAGGCGTTGATAGCCTGGAAAATAAGATCAGGAATATGGTCTGGAAAGGAAAGGCGCCCGGCCCTGGTTTTATAGGAGTTTCAAATGAAAGGCAGCTGGATATATTAAGGCGTGCCAGTTTAGATATAGATGAAGCCATAAAGGCGCACAAGGGAAAATTATCTATGGATTGCATTAGTGTTTATGTGAGGGCATCCATAGAAAGCCTGGGGGAGATAACAGGCCATACAATAACAGAAAAGGCTTTGGATAGGATATTTTCAGAGTTTTGCATAGGCAAGTGAGGTTTTAAACGTCATTGCGAGCGAATGAAATGAGCGAAGCAATCTATAGAGATTGCTTCGGGCTTCGCCCTCGCAATGACAGCGGAGGATGCATGGATAAGAATAAGATTAAAAGAGCAGTAAAGATGATTTTAGAGGCAATTGGGGAGAATGCTGACAGAGATGATCTCAAGAAGACACCTGAAAGGGTGGCTGAGATGTATGCTGAAATATTCAGCGGTATTTCTAAAGATCCCGCGAAGGAATTGGAAATGCTTTTGTCTGAAAAGCACCACGAGATAGTGCTTTTAAAAGATATATCTTTATATTCTGTGTGCGAACACCACCTTTTACCTTTTATAGGCAGGGCGCATATCGCTTATATACCTAAAAATAACAGGGTTACAGGGTTAAGCAAGATAGCCAGGGTTGTGGAGATTCTTTCAAAAAGATTGCAGGTCCAGGAAAGGCTTACCACCGAGATAGCAGAGATACTAACGAAGAAATTAAAACCAATGGGAGTCATGGTTATCATAGAGGCAGAACACCTGTGCATGAGCATGAGAGGCGTTAAAAAATCAGGCGTCCTTACGGTTACTAGCGCGGTAAGGGGCGTTTTTAAAGAAAACCAAAAGACAAGGGCAGAGGCATTGGCCCTTATAAAAAGCTGATAAGTAAAATGATTATGCGCTGGAAATGGATCATGGCCTTATTGTTCTTAATAATTGTCGGCCTCGCCGCATGGATAAGCCTTAAACAAAAACCTCTCTATATAGCCTATTCTACTGTTATAATAGAAACAGTAAATCCGGATATTCCGGCAATAAAAGATATCGCGGAATCAAACAAGGCATATTATCTTTCTTACAAGACTTACATGGAAACGCAGCGGAAAATAATAGAATCCAGGCGCGTCAGCCACCATGTTATAAAAAATCTTGGGTTAAAAAACAAGAAAGTGTTCAATCTAGAAAAAGATCCCATAGGGACCCTGCTTAAAAAATTGAAAGTAGACATTATAAGGGGCACATGGGTTATAAGGATAAGCGCAGAGGACGAAGACCCTGAAGAGGCTAGGCGCATAGCAAATGAATTTGCCATGGCCTATGTCAATCCCAGCTTAAGCCGGATAAAGGCGAATAGCAGCCGCGTGCAGGATTTTGCAGATGTGCCTCTGGAGCCTGTCAGGCCTAATAAAAAATTAATCATAGCGGTGTATATAATATTAATTGCAGCATGCGGAGCCGGATTGATTTTTTTCAAAGGACCCAGCGACATTATAATTAAAGATTCAAACGATATAGCGGCCTTGCTTCAATTACCCATGCTGGGTTCTGTGCCTAAAATTAAACCGGATTGGAAAAATGTGAAGACGAAGGCGGATGTAGATAGGATAGTTGAAAAGGATCCGCTATGCATGGCGTCGGAAGCGTATCGTTCAATAAGGGCTAAGCTGTTATTTTCATTAAATAAATCAGGTTCTATTGCGAAAAGCCTGGTCATGACAAGCTCTGCCCCGAAAGAAGGAAAGACAATCAGCGCGATAAATTTAGCAATAATGATGGCGCGCAGCGGGGAAAACGTTCTTCTCGTGGATGCCCATATAAAAAGGCCCAGGGTGCACGATGTATTTAAGATGAATAATGACGCGGGTTTTGCAGATTATCTTTCAGGAAAAGCAGATTTTGACAGTATCGTCAAATATTCCGGGATTGAAAAACTGTCTATTGTTGCCTCCGGAAAAGCCTCTTATAGGCCCGTTGAGCCTATTTCTTCGAAAAATGCAAAGTTTTTCCTGGAAAAAGCAAGCGCAATATTTTCAAAGATAATATTTGACGCGCCTCCGGCTGCGTCTCTTGAAGCTGCGGTAGTATTATTAAGTATTTGCGACGGCACGGTAATTATAGCTGACGGCAACAGGATCATAAAGAGCCTTTTAAGCAGCTCAAAGGAACTATTGCATAAAAAAGGCGCAAATATAATAGGGATTATATTAAATAACGTTTTGCTTTAACGAGGGGGTTATATGAGATTACTCGTGTTGGTTATTTTATTTTCTTTTATTGCAGGTTGTTCTCCAGGCAATAACAATGCCGGGAATAAGGTCGTTGCGCAGATAAATAAATACAAGATGACCGAAGAAGACTTCAGGTATGAAGTTAAAAATGCGCCTTATGACGAGATAACCTTTCTTAAAACGGAAAAAGGCAGAGGGCAATATCTGGAAGGCCTTATTGAAAAAGAGGTGCTTTTGCAGGAGGCGCAGCGTCTGGCTATAGACAGGGAAAAGGATTTTATGAAGAGTATAGAAAATTACTGGGAGCAGGCGCTTTTGAGGATACTCCTGGAAAGAAAATCCAAGGAGATATCAGGCCTGATACATGTTTATGATAATGAGATAGAAGGGTATTACAGGGATTCCGGGGAAAAACAGCCTTTTGCAAAAGTTAAAAACGAAATAAGGGATATGATAAAACAGAAAAAAGAAACTGAGGCAATGAATGCGTGGATAGAAGAGTTAAAGAAGAAGTCTTATATAAAAGTAAATGAGGAAGTTTTAAAGTCCATAGTCTCGCAGTAGAACTTTGGCGGGTTCTGGATTAAATTTTGTTCCACAAAATTCTGGAGGGTATTTATATGGGATATAAAAGGAGAAACTATTTTATAGACAAGGCTTTTCAGTCGGAATTTATATTAAAATTCTGCGGCCTTGTAATACTTGGTTCAGCCCTTTTTGGGATAATACTGTACATGTTTTCTAAAAACGCCCTCACGACGTCTTTTGAAAACTCCAGGCTTGTGATTAAAAGTACCGCTGATTATATTTTTCCCGGGCTTTTGTTCGGAGGGCTATCGGTGGCAGTATTGACTGCTGTTACAGCAGGGTTAGTCGTTATGTTTATGACCCACAGGATAGCAGGGCCCATGTACAGGTTCGAGAAATATATAAATGAAATAGGTTCAGGAAAGCTTTATTCTGATTTGAAGATCAGGCAGAAGGATCAGTTTCAGAATATGGCAGGCGTTTTGAATAAAATGACAGGCGATCTTAAAAGGGGGCTTGGCGAGGTAAATATAGTTTCTGCAAAATTAGACAAGCTTATAGAGGAACTTTCAGACAGTTCAAGCAGGGACATTCTTTTAAAAGAGGATATAAAAAGAATAGTAAGTGAGCTGAAAAAAGACAAACAAAACCTGTCAAAGGCCCTGGAATATTTTAAGATTAAATATTAATAGCTGCCAAGAGGCAAAATAATAAAGCATGAAATATAAAGTAATTTTTATCCTATTGAGCATATTTTATATCAGCCTGACCGGGAACAAGGGTTATGCGCAGGAAGAAGAGAGGAGCGTATTTGCTTCAAAGTTTTGCACTATTTTTTATGAAAATGACGTGGATCTAAAGAAGGTCAGCAGGCGCCTGAATCTTGGCTTCTCTAATTTCTATAGCCCACGAAATTACAAAGAAAGCCCCGGGATTTCAATACAGGATATCATAGCAGATAAATTTGACGCTATTTTTAACAGGACAGAAGAGATACTGGACATGTATCCTGCCAGGATTCATGTTACGATTAATATATATAAGACCCAGGAAGAATTAAATAAGATATATGAGGAGTTTTTTAATGAACCTAATAATGCGGTATCGTTCTATATATATAAAACAAACACTATATATACAATAGAATCTAAATTGACGGAAAATATACTGGCCCACGAAATGGCGCATTGCATAATAGACCATTATTTTGTTATGCTGCCGCCCAGAAAGATCCAGGAAATGCTGGCTGTTTACGTGGATGTCCATCTAAAAGATTAAGGTTTTGCAATTGAAGTCAAATACAGCATATGATACAATCTATTCATGCGCATAAGTAGAAAGATAGGCCTGAGTTTTTTTATAACATTCCTGCTTGTAATACTTTTAGGAGCACTTTCCATTTATAGCCTCAGGCACCTGTATAAGGGACTGGACCAGGTTTTTTCAAAAGAACTCCCAGCCTCAAGAATAACATACCAGATAGCCATCTCGATGGAAGACAGCCTGTCGGAATTGAATAACTTCCTTATAACAAAGAATGAGAATTTTAAGATAAATTACGAACGTTCATACAGCCAGATGCAGGATAATATAATCCGCCTTAAAAATTTTGTTGCATTGGATGAGGAAAAAACGCTTTTTGAAAAGATAAAAGAGCTGACAGAGAAGATGAATACTATCGCCGGGTCCATATTCAGCAATATGTTAAAGACAAAAGACTTGATCAAAGATATCGTAAAACTTGAAATGCAATACAAAAGCAATCTTTATAAACTTTTTGATTTTGAAGAGAATAAGATGCTTTCAGAAAAGGACCTTCTCCTGGTAAATGCGCAGCGTATTCCGGCATCCGAGCTTATCATAAAAGCAAAATCAGACATCTCGGATATCATGGACAGCCTGATGAGGTACGCGCTTTCAGACAAGGAAAAAGAACCGGTAAATTTTACGGACAAGCTTTCAGGCCTTGATGGACATATAAAAGACTATAAAAACTATCATGGGTACGCGCTTTCCGAAAAGGAGCGCTTAGTAGCATCAGAACTTCTGACCTTATCAGAGACCATAAAGGCTCAGGCAGAATCTATTGTAGCTCTCAAGAAAAATACCAAGGCGCAGTTGGAAGATCTTTTTGCAAAAGAAAAAGAGATTATGAATACCCTGGACAAGACTATTGATTTAAGAAAGTCCAGGATTTCCTCTAAACTAGGGATGGGTAACGCCCTGACAGAAGATATCCCCGCAGTGCACAGCATTTCCAAGATAGAGAAAGATGTTATCCAGTCATGGAGATTGAGCGGCAAATATATGCTTACAGGAAATAATGAATATAAAAGTTCATATTATACCCTCAGGCAGACAATAGAGAGGCAGCTTAAGGATTACGAGGCGCATGCAAGGCTCAGGTCCAGGGATAAATTTTTAGAAACAATAGCGCAGGCTGATAAAGGAATAGCGGGGAATATAAGCGCTGATATGGATGTGTTCAACGCCAGGGAAAAAGGCTATAACGATATAGTATTAATGAAATTGGATTTGCAGAAAAAGATATCGGAATTATCTGCCAAAAACGACAGGGAGATAAAAGAAGCCAGGGAGCCAGGCGAAGCTTTCACTAAACTGGTTTCCGCAAGATGGATCCTGGCCAGGATTGATTCCGAGGTGTCTGACGCAGAAAGGCTGGTTATAAATTATCTGGGCGATCAGGAGAAGTCATATAAAGATATTTATTCGGAGTTATATTTTAGCATGAAAAAGCATATCAATGCTTACAGGAATTCAGCAGGGTCGGATAAAGATATAAGTTCTATAAATGAAATTGAATCAAGTTTGGACCGGTTTAATTCTTTAATATTGAAAGTAATAGACAGTCAGGATAAAATTATAAAGGAAAGAGGGTGGGATCTCATAAAACTGGAAAATGAATTAAAATCTAACCTCCAGAATGAGGTTGAAAATGAATTAAAACAGATAGAGAAGAATAAAGTAGATATCAGGAATAGAATCGCTACTATAAATACGCTGATATTTCTTATAATGGCAGCTGTTGCTTTTATAGCAGGATTCGTGGTTTTCTATACGACGAAATCCATAACAAACCCTATACAGGAACTGCATAACGGAGCTGAATTGATAGGCCGGGGGAATCTTGATTACAGGCTTAATATAAAAACAGGCGATGAGATAGAAGAGCTTGCTGAAGGCTTCAATAAAATGGCCGGTGAATTGAAAGGCCTTTACACCAATCTGGAGAATAAAGTCAAAGAAAGGACGCAGCAGTTGGCTGAAGCCAACGAAGCGCTCGGAAGGACAAATAAAGAACTGGATGACTTTACCTATATAGTATCGCACGATTTAAAAGAGCCCTTGAGGGGGGTGAAGGCGTTTTCAAAGCTTCTTATAGAGGACTATTCCGGCAAATTAGATAACGAAGGCAAGGAGTATTTGAAGACGATATCTGATTCCAGCGCCAGGATGACCAGGCTCATAGAAGATCTTTTGAATCTGTCCCGCATAGGAAGGGTTAAAAACATGGGATCCGATATAGACCTTAATGAGGTAGTGTCGGATGTTAAGAAAAATCTGGTGTATGCCCTTGAAGAAAGAAAGGTGGAGCTTACCGTCAAACCTGGTTTTCCAAAGGTCAGATGTGACAGAATAAGGATATCAGAGGTTTTTTCAAACCTTGTTTCAAATGCTATTAAATACACTAAAAAAGACATAAGGCCTGTTATTGAGATAGGCTGGTCTGATAAAAGAGATTTCTATGAATTTTATGTGAAGGATAACGGGATAGGCATAGAAAAGCAATATTACGATAAGGTATTCCAGATATTCCAGAGGCTGCACGCCAAAGGAGAATACGAAGGCACGGGGGCAGGCCTTACTATCGTAAAAAAGATCGTGGAAAATCATGGCGGCAAGATCCGGGTGGAGTCAATGTCTGGCGCAGGCAGCACATTTTATTTTACATTGCCGAAGGCATAAAATATGGCGAAAGAAAAATTAAAAGTATTAATGGTAGAGGACAACCCGACAGATGCGCTTGTGGTTAAAAAAAGACTGCAGAAGGACAGCGCGTTTGATTATGAAGTAACGCATGTAGTCTCAGGCGAAGAGGCGCTCTTAAGCATGGAAAAGAATTCCTATAATATAGTGCTTCTGGATTATAACCTTCCTAAAATGGGAGGAATGGAAATGCTGGCAGAAATCAAGCGGAAGAATATAGAGGTGCCTGTTATCATGATAACAGGCCAGGGCGATGAGATAGTGGCCGCGCAGCTCATAAAGGAAGGGGCGTTGGATTATCTGCCAAAAAGGGAAAATTACGAGGATGCAGTGCCTTTTATAATAAGAAAGACTATAGCTGAATTCAGATCCAAACTGGAGCGCGTCAGACTCCAGAAAGAGATCGCGTTAAGAAAAGAAGAACTTGAAAAAACAAATGCAAAACTTACGGAACTGGACAGGATGAAATCAGATTTTGTAGCGAATGTGGTGCATGAATTAAAGACACCGCTTACAATAATAAAAGGCAATCTGGATAATATCGATCAGGGTTTGGCTGGAGAGGTTCAGGCAAAGCAAAAAGAGATACTGGGGGATGTTTTTAAGGTGATAAACAGGCTTTCCCGGCTGATCAATGACCTTCTGGATCTCTCCAAGATAGAGTCCGGTAAAATGGAACTTAACAAAGAAGGCCTGGATATAGTCGCGCTGGCAGGGGAGGTCATGGAAACATTTGAGATATTGGCAGCGGGTAAAAAAATAGGCCTTGTCAAAGAATTCCCGGAAAAAACAGTGACTGTGAATGCTGACAAAGATAAACTGACGCAGGTTTTTATAAATTTAATCGGCAATGCTATCAAATTTACAGATAAAGGCAGCGTGACTGTAAGGATAATAGAGCTTCAGGGCGAAGCGCAGGTAGAGATACATGATACAGGGCCGGGCATACCCCAGGATCAGGCAGATAAGATTTTTGATAAATTTGTAAGGGTGGTTGCCGAGAAAAAAGAAGGCACAGGGCTGGGCCTGCCAATAGCGAAAGATATAATAGTTCTTCATAAAGGCCGCATAAGGGTTGAGAGTGAAAGCGGAAAAGGCTCTAGATTTATCTTTATCATGCCTAAGTAAACGATTTCTTGCTCACTTTTATAGTCTTTATAAAACTTTAAAAAAAGCTTGTTTTAAAGCAGATTGCAAGGTATACTTATAGTGAGAAGGAGTATAAACATGAGGTTTAAAAACAGCGCAATCTTAGTGTCTATACTGATTATTTTTCTGTATACTGCCTTTGAGAATTCTTTTGCGGCTTCCGCAGAAATAAAAAACGTTATTAAAATAAACAGGATGGGCGCATATATAATCTCTATAAATTATGAGACGCATGGCGCATGGACAGACAGCCTTCTTTTCAAAGTCCACTGTAAATTTAATGAGGGGGAGTTTACATTTACAAGCGCAAGCCTGAATAATATCCAGCAAGGCTGGCATAAAACAGAGATCAGCATTTCGGATGTCATGAAGAAAAGATATGGTTCCTTGAGAGAATACAAGATAGAGTTATACTGCAAAGGAATATTGATAGACACCAAAAGCGGTTACTGATGCATCCCCCGTTAATTGATTCAAAAAATCTTGACTAATTCCGCATATCGCATTATAATTTCAATATAAAAGATGCGTAAGATAAAACATGTCGCAATATTAATATTGATATTATCTTTTTTGAGCATAGATTTCTGTCTGGCATCAAGTTCTTTTATAGAGAGCATATCAAAAATCCGAAAATCAGACGGCTATACATTCAAGATTAATTACCAGACAACGCAGGAATGGACAGACGGACTGATCCTGAAACTGTTCTGCATATTTTCTAAAGGCACAGAGCTTTCTTTTACAAGCACGGCATATAATAATCTCAAAAGCGGATGGCATAAATCAGAAATAAAAATTCCCAATATCTACAGGGAAAGATATGGGTATATAGAGGATTACAGGGTTGAGATGTATTCGAACGGCATACTTGTTTCAATAAAAAGCATGTAGTTGACAGAATGGGGGGGGGATTTAATATGGGAATGACCAGAAAAAATAGACGCGCAGATCAGAAAAGAAAGAGAAAAGGCAAAAGACATGCCAGGAAGTAAAAAAAGAATCGGCATTCTTACCGGAGGAGGAGATTGTCCGGGGTTGAATGCCGCTATCAGGGCAATCGCAAAAACAGCCATCCTTAATTACGGCATGGAAGTCGTAGGTATAAAGGATGGTTTTTTAGGTTTAATAGAAAACAGGTTCTTGAACGTTTTATATGGAAATGTTTCCGGCATCCTCGCTTTAGGAGGCACTTTCCTGGGAGCTTCAAATAAGGCAAATCCTTTCAGGCATCCTGATTTTAAAGGCAGGTTAAGAGATGTTTCCAGGGCGGCTGTGGAAAATTATCAGGCCATGGAACTGGACGGCCTGGTTTGCATAGGAGGGGACGGCAGTCTCGATATTGCCTATAAGCTGTTCAAAAAAGGCGTAAAGTTGGTAGGGGTGCCAAAGACTATTGACAATGACCTGAAACAGACAGACGCGACAATAGGCTTTGATTCCGCTCTTGTCACGGCTACCAATGCAATAGACAAGCTTCACACTACAGCCCAGTCTCATCACAGGGTTATGGTTATAGAGGTGATGGGCAGATATGCAGGATGGCTTGCTTTGTATTCAGGCCTGGCAGGCGGAGGGGATATAATATTACTGCCTGAGATTCCGTATGATATCAAAAAAGTATGTGACGTGGTTTTAAAGAGAAATCAAAGCGGTAAAAGGTTCAGCATCGTGGTAGCCAGCGAAGGTTCAAGACCTAAAGGCGGAAAAATGATTGTAAGAAAAATAATCAAGGATTCTACTGATCCCGTAAGATTGGGCGGCATAGGCAATAAATTAGCCAATGATATAGAAAAAATAACAGGTTTAGAGGCGAGGGTCACTGTCCTGGGCCATCTTCAGAGGGGAGGAGAGCCAACGCCATTTGACAGGATGTTAGCGACCAGGTTTGGAGTAGAGGCTTGTGAATTGGTTGCCAAAGGTATTTTTGGAAAAGTAGTTGTGCTGAAGGCAGGGCAGGTTAAAAAGGTGGACTTAAAAGAAGCCGTAGGAGACATCAAAAGGGTAGGTTTGAACGATCCTGTTATTAAGGCGGCAAGGTCAGTGGGAACCTCTTTCGGCATTTAACTTGACACAGGCTGATTTTTGTGATATAAATAATAATGGCAACTGAATCGAGTGCTTTTTCGGCAGCTCGGTTACCTTGTCGGAGAGGTTGTTGCCTTTTAGCCCTGTGCCTTAAACGGCGCAGGGCTAATTTTATTTATGAATAAAAAACTGTACGGCGGGATACTGGGGACAATAGGGTTTTTATTGTCGCCTCTTTCATGGTGGAATGATTTAGTTATAAACTTCCCGATAGCGTATATCTCTGCCTGCGCCGTGAATCTGATATATAAGGGCGCATTTCTGGGGGCATTTATTATATCCTACTGGATCACCAATGTCCTGGGATTCGTATTATTACAGAAAGGCCTGGAGAAAGCGCTGAAAGATGGCAGAGAAAAGAAGAAATATTCCTGGAAAAATTTTCTGAGAGACGCAATATTGTCTCTGGCGTATTCTTTATTGATTGTAATGCTGGTGAAGTTAGGGATAATCAAGCCGATAATGTAATTGTCAGCCCCCGGCAGGCCTAAAGAAAAGCCTCGCCGATTCGAGCGGGCACGGTGCCCTGGGTCTGGGCAGGGCCTCTGGCGCAGAGAATGTTTCGCCGGCCGCTACGGTTTACGGCTCGTTTTTTATACTGAAGGTAGTCTTGACAGTATAAAAAACTTCGCCGTAATCCCTTGCGGCCTTATATGCAAAAGAACCTATTTATGCCGAAACTTCTCAAATGCGCCAGAGGCCCTGCCCAGACCCGGGGTGAGCCCAGACGTTTCGTTAAATATCGACCTGGTCCTGAGGAGCAAAGCGACGAAGGGCGAGAATTGGCGCGGAGCGAAGGACGCCTCGCTGGGGCGTCCGAGCGTCTTTTCGTAGGCCTGCCGGGGGCTGACAAACATAATATGATAGACCTTAAAAAGCACCTTAATTCTTCTCAATTTTTAGCCGCTACGACTATAGACGGGCCTGTGCTTGTTATTGCAGGCGCAGGATCAGGCAAGACCAGGGTCATAGAATACAGGGTTCTGAATCTCGTTCAAAATGGGGTGGAACCGGCTTCCATACTGCTTTTGACATTTACCAGGAACGCGTCCAGGGTTATGCTTTCGCGGGCAGCTGCCCACGATTCGAGGTGCGCAGAAGTGGAAGGAGGGACATTTCATTCGTTTGCTTACAAGGTGTTAAAACATTATGGAAAAGCCGCGGGTTTTACCAATTCGTTTTCTATACTTGATGAGGCTGACGCCATAGACGCTGTAGGCAGATGCTCAAGTAATATCAATATTTCCGAGCGGGACAGGAAATTTCTTAAAAAAAATACGATAAGAAGCATAATAAGCATGTCCATCAATAAGCATAGTTCCGTGGAAGATATCATTGAAAAAGAATATCCGCATCTGGCAGAATATAGCGAATATATAAAAAACGTAAAGTCGAAATATGTTAAGTACAAACAAGAGAAAAACTACCTGGATTATGATGATATGCTGGTCTATCTCAAGAGGCTGCTGGAGGATGATGCTATCAGGAAAGCTGTTGCATCAAAATATAAATATATAATGGTTGATGAATACCAGGATACAAACAGGCTTCAAGGCGATATCAGCTATTTACTGGCCAAGGCCCACAAAAATATCATGGTTGTGGGAGATGATGCCCAGAGCATATACGGTTTCAGGGGGGCCACTCATAAAAATATAATGGATTTTCCTGTAATGTTTCCGGGATGCGTGATAATTAAGCTGGAAGAGAATTACAGAAGCACGCAGCCTATCCTGGACGCGGCTAATTCTGTGCTTTCCGAGATGACCAGTAAATATGACAAAAGGCTGGTATCCGGCCTGAAGCATAGGGGGGCAATGCCCCAGATGTGGTTTTTTCAAAACGCGTATGAAGAAGCGGAATGCATTGCAGATAAAATGATAGAGCTCAAAAATAGCGGCATACCGCTTGACAGGCAATGCGTATTGTTCCGCTCAAGTTATATCTCAATAGCTCTGCAGGCAGAGTTGAATAAAAGAGGCATATCTTATAGTCTCATGGGCGGCATGAAATTTTATGAAAGCGCCCATGTAAAGGACCTAATGGCGCATCTTAAAGTGATGGTAAATCCCAAGGATGAGATTGCGTGGCACAGGTCTCTGGAGCTGATAGAGGGCATAGGCCCTAAAACAAGCGGGAAGATTCTGAAAGATATCAACGCGGGAGATATTGTTAAATATGAAAAGGGTTTTAAGTATTCTCATGGCATCGAGAGGTTTAAATTATTGATAGAAAATCTTTCAGATGAAAAAACCAGGGTTGGGGAAAAGTTTGAGGCAGTTTTTGATTATTACAGCCCTTTGATGAAAACAAAGTTTGATGACTGGAATACCAGGGTGAACGACCTGGAGACATTGAAAAAGATAGCCTATAGATACGATTCTCTGCAGGATTTATTGAGCGATTTCGCGATAGAGCTTCCTGATTCTCACGCAGGCCATCAATACTCAGAACACAAGAAACAGCCTACGCTTTCCACTATCCATTCCGCAAAAGGCATGGAGTGGGAAGCAGTGTTTTTGATAGGGCTTATTGACGGGGTGTTCCCTGTGAGTTTTTCCCTGGGCGATGATGAAAGCATAGAAGAAGAGCGCAGGTTATTTTATGTAGGGCTTACAAGGGCGAAGGATCAGTTATTTATCACGTTTCATCATGAGAATAACCGCGGCCCTATGAATCAGTTTAATAAAATCTCCAGATTTATCGATAATTCCAGCATCATGTCCAGATTGGAGCAGAAACTATTGAGGGATATGTAAAAATATATGGTTTTCCGGACGTTAAAATACAGGAATTTCAGGATTTTTTTCTTAGGCCAGAGCGTTTCGCTTGTTGGCACATGGATGCAGTATGTTGCAATGAGCTGGCTGGTGTACAGGATGACAGGTTCCGCGTTTATGCTGGGAGTGGTGGGATTTGCCAGCCAGTTCCCGACGTTTATTCTATCGCCTTTTACAGGGGTTCTCGCTGACAGGCATAACAGGCACAAGATACTGCTTTTCACGCAGGTGCTTGCTTTGCTGCAGGCTTTGATTTTAGCCATTCTTACCATAACAGGCTTAATCCAGGTGTGGCATATAATAGTGATGGGAGTTTTTTTAGGGTGCGTTAACAGCCTTGATATACCTGTCAGGCAGTCTTTTATATTGCAGATGATAGAAGAAAAAGAAAATCTCGGGAATGCCATAGCATTGAATTCAATGATGTTTAATGTGGCAAGGCTGATAGGGCCTTCAATAGCAGGAGTGCTGATAGCTATCGCAGGGGAAGGCGTATGTTTTCTTGTTAATGCCATAAGCTATGTGGCTGTTATAGTATCTCTGGTTGCGATGGATGAAGGGATAAAAATAAGAAAAGACAAAAAAGAAGATTACAATATATTCAAAGAGTTAAAAGAAGGTTTTAATTATGCCTTTGGGTCTCAGCCTATCAGGGCGATTCTATTATTATTGGGTATTATAAGTTTGATGGGAATGTCTTATGCGGTACTCATGCCTGTTTTTGCAAAGGATGTGCTGGGAGGCGGGCCCCATACGCTGGGTTTTCTGATGGCAGCTGTGGGATTAGGCGCATTGGCAGGCACGGTATATCTGGCTTCAGGAAAGAAGGCGATTGTGTTTGGAAATACATTACCTGTTTCAGCAGGTATATTCGGGATAGGCATAACAGCGTTTTCTTTTTCGCACAATATGTGGATTTCTCTTTTCTTGTTATTTATAGCAGGGTTTGGCATTATGGTACAGATGGCCAGCAGCAATACAATATTGCAAACCATTGTAGATGATGACAAACGCGGCAGGGTAATGAGTTTTTATACAATGGCATTTATGGGCATGGCGCCTTTGGGGAGCCTTCTGGCAGGCGCTATGGCAACAAAATTTGGAGTAGCCAGTACGCTGGTAATCAGCGGAATATGCTGTATAATAGCTGCGGTAATATTTGCCATGAAGAGACGGGTAGTTCTCGCCTAATTTATCCTTTATAATGCAGCTATTTTATGCTATAATTCTTGTTTAATAATGTAATTACGATGGGGCAGTAGCGAAGTTGGTATCGCGCCACAATGGCATTGTGGAGATCACGGGTTCGAACCCCGTCTGCTCCACCACGAGGAATACGGGGCGTCTTGTAAGTACGGGCGGAGGGAACCCTCCGTCCGTACAAGACGCCCCTTTTGCCGACTGCGTCCTCGTATAATGTAAGTAATAGGGCTCCTCCGCTATCCCGCCTAACTCCTATTTAAAACACTCGTGACGGCGTGATGCCGAGCCGGCTCAATATCCTCTCAGAAAGCGAAATTTTCCCCCACCAAAATTTCGCTTTTTGGGAGGAAAAGAAAAACCTATCTTTTAAAATATACAAAAGAGCAGATTTTGGTTTAATTCTTAGGGTACTTATTGTATAATATGGTTTAAGAATAACGGTTATATACGACTGGTAATATAATACCATATCTAAATCTAAAGTCAAATGTTATCAAGGAATAGCATATGGGTGCTAAAATAAACTGGACAATAGAAGATAATGTTGTGGCTTTATATATAGCTTGTTATGGATACGGCGGCCTTATATTAAGTAAGGGTAAGATTCGAAATCTAATAGAACATACAGGAATTCCCAAAAAGGCATTTCCCTTAAGAGTGCAAAATTATAGATATATAGTTACAGGAGGCAAAGAAGGACTTGATGCAGGTTGTAAAGATGGCTTCCCTAAGTATAAAAATCTATTTATTCTATTTAACTCTTTCAGTAAGAAAAAGTTTAGAGAATATATAAATCTAATTTTAGAAACACGGTTAAAATTAAAGGGTAGAGACAAAAAATAGCTTTTAGGCATGGGGGAATAAGATGAAAAAATTAATCTGTTTATTGATTCTGATAATGATGGTTAGTGGGTGCGCTTCCATGGGGCATCTTGACAATTTAAGAACAGAAAATCGCCAGAATATATTAAAACTTAACATAGGTCTGACTAAACAAGAGGCTTTAGATCTTATGGGCAACAAATCCGCTACTGATGTATACCAAAGCAGTCCTGTTTATGGAAGCATAAAATTGACTGTAAATAATCCTTATAGAAGCGAAATCCTACAAGGCAAGGATAAGAATTTCGAGGTCATTTATTACTATACTGATGTTAAAAAAACGCACAGAAATTGGTGGGTCGAGACACCGACAGTTCAAGATGACGAATTAACTCCTCTTATTTTTGATGAAGGTAAGCTCATAGGTTGGGGCTGGAGTTTCTTGCAAGAGAATATTCAAAAATATGAAATAAGATTGAGGTAAGTCAAATGCTATCCTCGAATATTAAGAAATTAAGAAAGCAAAAGAAACTCTCTCAGGATAAACTCGCAAGACTTGCGGACATTCCTTATAATACTCTTGTAAAAATAGAATCCGGGAAATCAAACAATCCTACTTTTGATACGCTTTCAAAACTAGCAGATGCTCTTGGCGTGGGATTAGATAACTTAGCAGGCAGAAAATGATTGACAAAAATAGATTTTATGATAAACTTTAATTTAAGATATAAAACTAAATACAAAGTGGTATGTTTCGAAGGGGGAACTGCCACGTTAAAATAATTAAAACCTTCGCTTGAAAAAGCGGAGGTTTTTATGTTTATGGTAAGAATGAAAGAAAAGACACTACATAAGATAGTTATTGGCGATTCCCGCAATATGGACGAAGTAAAAGATGAATCCGTTCATTTAGTAGTTACATCGCCGCCATATTGGCAATTGAAAGACTATGGAAGCGATGATCAAATAGGGTTTAATCACAGCTATGAGGAATATATTAATAATCTTAATCTGGTTTGGAATGAATGCCACCGCATTTTAGAGGATGGATGCCGACTATGCGTTAATATCGGAGATCAATTTGCTCGTTCTGTATATTATGGTAGATATAAAATTATTCCAATCCGTACGGAAATAATAAAATTTTGTGAAACAATTGGTTTTGATTATATGGGTGCAGTTATATGGCAAAAAGTTACCACTTGTAACACTACAGGTGGTGCTACGGTTATGGGGTCTTTCCCGTATCCAAGAAATGGTATTTTGAAACTCGATTATGAGTTTATCTTGATTTTTAAAAAACTGGGCATCGCAAAACCCGTAAATCAGATTGTAAAAGAAAAATCAGAAATGACAACTGAGGAGTGGAATCAATATTTCTCGGGACATTGGAATTTTGTTGGTGAAAAGCAGAATAAGCATCTGGCAATGTTTCCTGAAGAATTGCCAAAACGACTTATAAAGATGTTTACATTTGTAGGTGATACCGTTCTTGACCCATTTTTGGGAAGCGGAACAACAACATTAGCAGCAAAGAATTTAGACAGGAACTCCATTGGCTACGAGATTAACGGTGATTTTTTACCAATTATCAAAGAAAGAATCGGCTGTAGTCAGAATCTTTTTTCTGGAGAACATGTCTTTGAGATATCAAAACAAGAGAAAATAAGTATTAATTTTGCAGAGGAAATACAGAGATTGCCATATATTTTTAAAGATCCTATTAAGTTTGATAAAAAAATAGACCCAAGAAAATTGCAATTTGGGTCAAAGATTGATCAAAACAGTTCGTCAAAAAGAGAAGATATTTTTACAATTAAGGAAATAATTAGTCCTGAAAAAATTCGTTTGAGCAATGGCTTGACGATGAAACTCATGGGCATTAAAGAAAATCCAGCTGTCAATGGTAAGGCAATCACATTTCTTACAGAAAAGGTTAAAGGGAAAAGGGTTTTTGTTAAGTATGACAATGTGAAATACGATAGCGAGAATAATTTACTTTGCTACTTGTATCTTGAAAACAAAACTTTTGTTAATGCTCATTTAATCAAGAATGGCTTAGTGCAAGTAGATAATAGGATAAATCATAAATATAAAGATAAATTTCAATACCTTCTTGAGCAGGCTTATGGCAAATAATATCTGGCAAAAAGAAGAGCAAAAATTTTTGAGAGCCGTTAGGAACGTCAAGATCCCTAATAAAAATTTAAAGCATGTTGATTATGTGAATCGTAATGAAATTGATCAAATACCTAAAAGTGGTGGATGTTATTGGATATGGACAAATGAGCCAGTGTTGCATACCTTACACAAAAATAAAACACCCGAACTATTTAATGGAGGAGAAATAATTTATAATGGAATTGCAAAAGATGATGTCAGGGGTAGGGTATTTAATCATTTAAAGGGCGAAATCGATGCTGGATGGTCAGGCATCAGCTTAGATTTACATTTTGGACAAACAGTTTCGCATAGGAAGAAAGCGATGTCTGTAGAAGGAAAAGTGCCTTTTATAAAAGATGTTGATGAGAATGGCGCGGAAAGATTCAAGCAGGTAAGAAGCAAGGGGGATCTCTTGAGTCTCTATCTTTCAAGAATCGAAAAACGGTTACTTTTGAGGGCTCGACTCGATAGGGTGTATTTTAGAAATGGTATTAACATTGAGAATAGTAAGCATAAGAAATTTAAGTTTAGAGTTTACTATATAACTGGGCTATCATCTCTTTATCTCGAGTTTATTGAGAAAGAGTGGCGCGTTAAATATGGTTTGCCTAAACTTTGTTCATATAGTTCCGGAAGGTAGGTATGAAAAAATACTCAAAAGAATTTTGTAAAAAAGAAAAAGTACTGAATTACACCTGCCAGATATATCAATTGTTTTAGTAAAATTTTAGCAGAAAGGATATTTTTTATGGCTAAAGAATGGATTTTAAATAGCGCAATGAATCGCTTTCAGTTTAACTTTAGTCGTAACGTCGGTAAAGTTTCTGAAGAAATAAGAAAATGTTCTCCCAAAACGTTAGAAGAATGGAAACAGTATTACTTGAAAAATGTTAGAAAGAAAGAACACATTGAGGAATTAGGAAGAAGGTTGTTTGTAAAGATTACAGAAGTCCTTCCAGCAGAAATTCAAGCAGTAACAGAGCAGGATTGCATAGATTATATGTTTGAAGTTGTTATAGCCAGAACTTTTGATGGATACCAGACAGAAATTCAGACAATTTATGGACAATTGGAAAATGCCCTTGGCGTAAAAATAGAACCTGCTCCAGACGACTGGGATCGTTTATATAACGTAGATTTTTTCATTAATATCAATAGTAAATATATAGGTCTTCAAATTAAACCTGCGAGCGGCACGTCACATATTACTCAAATATTCCAAGAAAGGGCTCAGCAGGCAGTTACTCATAAAAAATTCTCTGAGAAATATGGCGGAAAAGTTTTCTATGTAATCTCAGTTAAAGATGGAAAGCAGAAAAATATTCAGAATACCGAGGTTATCCAAGAAATTAAAGATGAAATGGCAAGATTAAAAAAAGAAAAGTAAAATAAAAATTGTACACGATGGTAATAAAAACTATAAGAGAATATGAATTGGAGGCAATATGAATAATAGATTCGGAGCAGGGTGGATATATTTTTTAATCGGGTTCGTTATTGTTTCCTATGTTACATTAACCAAAGTCTTATTTATAATGGAAGTGATAAGACAAGTTTCTCCAATTTTATGGTGTATTGGTTGGGCGGCAATGGGAGCTGGAGCGGGATTAATAAATACCAGAAATCATGGCGAGAAAGAAAATGCGAAAAATAATTCTTCTGTTGGGCAACAGCTGTTCCACCTTGTTTTTTACTGGGGGTTTGTAGTAGTCGTGGGTGCAATTGCTGCTTTTGTGGCAGCGTCGTTGCATTCTGAGCTAAATGTTCTCTCAATAGATATTAGTATTACAAGATTTTACTCTTTATCAGCACTTGTGGGCTTGATTATTGGTTTCATGGGAGACAAGTTGTATGATATTTTAAGGGAAAAAGGCAAAAATAGTTAAACCAAAATCTGCTCTTTTGTATATTTTAAAAGATAGGTTTTTCTTTTCCTCCCAAAAAGCGAAATTTTGGTGGGGGAAAATTTCGCTTTCTGAGAGGATATTGAGCCGGCTCGGCATCACGCCGTCACGAGTGTTTTAAATAGGAGTTAGGCGGGATAGCGGAGGAGCCCTATTACTTACATATGTGCGAGGACGCAGTCGGCTGATGGCTGGGTGCGGGCAGCCATCAGCCGACTGCCGAGCCTCGTTGGAAAGATTATTGTTTCTGAGATTGCTTCGCCCCTTCGGGGCTCGCAATGACAGAATTATGGATTCCCGCTTTCGCGGGAATGACAAAAAACGTTCGAACAAACTCGTAAACGCTCCACCAATTTTTGTAAACAACTGGGGAAAAGACAATGTTGAATGAAGTGTATCCGTTTAAGGAGATTGAGGCAAAGTGGAGGAAGAAGTGGGAGGGGATGGGTCTGTTTAAAATGGACCAGAATTCTCCCAAGGAGAAGTATTATTGCCTTATGATGTTCCCATACCCTTCAGCGGCGCTTCATGTAGGCCATGGCAGGAATTACATAATAGGCGATTCAGTAGTCCGGTATAAAATAATGCAGGGGTATAATGTTTTGTCGCCCATGGGATTTGACGCATTCGGCCTTCCGGCAGAAAACGCCGCGATAAAAAGCGGCATCCATCCTGAAACCTCAACCCTTAATAACATAAAAACAATGAGAAGGCAGTTTGACTCGTGGGGCGCGGGTTATGACTGGACCAGGGAAGTGGTATCGTGTCTTCCTGAATATTACAAGTGGACCCAGTGGATATTTTTACAGCTTTATAAAAAAGGACTTGCTTACAAGAAAAAGGCGTCCGTTAACTGGTGCCCTTCGTGTCAGACAGTGCTTGCCAATGAGCAAGTGATAGATGGAGAATGCGAAAGGTGCTCTTCGCAGGTTATATTGCGGGATCTGGAGCAGTGGTTCTTTAAGATTACGGAGTATAGCCAGCGTCTTCTGGATGACCTGCAGTTATTGGAAAACTGGCCTGAACGCGTAAAGCTGATGCAGAAGAATTGGATCGGCCGCAGTCAGGGCGTGGAAATAGATTTTAAGGTTAAGGATTCGGATATTGTCCTCAGGTGTTTTACTACAAGGGTAGACACTGTCTATGGCGTAACTTATATGGTAATTAGTAATGAGCATCCTGATATTTCGGAGTTAATAAAAGACGCGCCTAATAAAAAAGAAATAGAGAGATTTATAACCGATACGCGCAAAGAAAATGCCGCTGATAGGATAGGGGCTGATATTGAGAAGAGAGGCGTATTTACAGGAAAATTTGTTATTAATCCTGTTAACAATAAGGCCGTGCCTTTATGGATAGGAAATTATGTGGTGACGGAATACGGCACGGGTGTTGTAATGGCAGTGCCTGCTCATGACCAGAGGGATTTTGAATTCGCTAAAAAATATAATCTTGGCATAGAAGTCGTAATCGATAATCCGAAAGAGCCGCTGGATGCCGGCAAAATGAAAGAGGCATATATCGAGGAAGGCGTAATGACCAATTCCGGAAAGTTTAACGGCATCCCGAGCCTTGATGCAATAGAAAAAATAGCCGATTTTATGGAAGAGAAAAAAATCGGCAAAAGAGAGGTACATTTTAAACTAAGAGACTGGCTTATATCAAGGCAGAGGTACTGGGGCGCGCCTATACCTGTGATCTATTGCGATAAATGCGGAATACAGAGCGTTGATGAAAAAGACCTGCCTGTAATATTGCCGAAGAATATTAAATTTAAACCGCACGGGGAATCCCCGCTTAAAGACGCGCCTGAATTCGTAGATACAAAATGCCCCAAATGCGGCGGGAAAGCCAGACGGGAAATAGATACAATGGATACATTTGTGGATTCCAGCTGGTATTTTCTGAGATATCTCTCCCCGAAAAACGATAAGAAACCTTTTGATAAAGAGCTTGTTAATAAATGGCTGCCTGTTGACCAGTATATAGGCGGGGTAGAGCACGCGATACTGCATTTATTGTACGCCAGGTTTGTAGTCAAGGTTTTATATGACATGGGTTATGTAGGTTTTAAGGAGCCGTTTGCAAAACTTTTTACACAGGGTATGATCACTAAAAACGGCATAAAGATGTCAAAGTCAAGGGGCAACGTAGTAAGCTCAGACGACTTGATAGAAAAATACGGGGCAGATACAGTAAGGCTTTATACGCTTTTTATAAGCCCGCCTGAAAAAGACGCGGAATGGAGCGATAGAGGAGTGGAAGGGGCGTGGAGATTTTTAAATCGCGTATGGAGGCTGGTGGAAGATAGTTATCAGTCATCAGCCATCAGCTGTCAGCCTGATAAAAAAGGCGCTGACTTGAAAAGAAAAACCCATGCTACAATTAAAAAGGTCACAGAAGATATGGAAGGAACTTTTCATTTTAATACAGCGATTAGTTCAATTATGGAGCTTGTGAATGAGATATATAAAACAAGGGACGAGAAACAAGAAACAAGGGATAAAGATATGGAAGAGGCAATAAGAACGGCCGTAATTTTACTGGCACCGTTTGTCCCGCATATTGCTGAAGAGATGTGGCAGAAACTCGGCAATAAAGAAAGTGTGTTTAAGGCCGAGTGGCCCATGTATGATAAAAACGCATTAAGTCAGAGTACAATAGAATTTCCTATCCAGATAAACGGTAAGCTAAGGTCAAAGATAGAGGCGCCTTCTGAAGCAGGAGAGGACGAAATTAAAAAATTAGTTTTGAAAGACCAGATAGTTATTAAATGGCTGGAAGGCAAAACGCCTAAAAAGATTATAATTGTAAAAGGTAAATTGGTAAATCTGGTGATATGAGCAGAAAAATTCCTTTATTGGTTATTTTAATAGTGTTATTTTTTTCGCAGCAGATATTTGCCGATATAGTTTATTTGAAAAACGGCAACAGGCTCAGGGGAATTATTGCCAAAGAAACCGACAAATCAGTGGAATTGAAAATAAATCATGGCGCCAAAGTCACGTTTTCTAAGGATGATGTAAAGAGCATAGACAGGGAAACAAAAGAACAGCACGCAAAATTAGAAAAAGAATGGATGTTAAGCGGTAACAAGGCAGAGGTCAGGGGGATATCCAAAGATGTTTTTGAAGAAGAACAGCTGAAAAAAGGCCTTGTTAAATATAAAGACCAATGGGTAACTCCTGACGAGAAAGAAAAACTTCAGGCTGCAGGCCTTGCCAGGGATGCGGGTAAGGGCATGGGGGAAAGAAGAGTTTCATTAAAGGAGGATGGCGTTGTAAGATCAAATACCGCGAAAAAGTTGTTATCCAAAGGAAACTGGTTTTTGCGCGAGAGCGAGCATTTTTCCGTATTTTACAGGGATCTTAACCAGGCCAAGATAGTGGGAGACAAAGCAGAATATTATTTCGAAAAGATTGTTTATGACCTGGGATACGAAAAAGACCTGAAGTGGGATAAGAAATGCCAGGTGTTTATAGTGGAAACCGCAGACAAGTGGAAAGATTTTTTGAAGAGCATAGGTTTTAACGCGGATTTAATAGGCGGATTTGTGCCTAACTACGGGGAAAGAGAAATGTTCCTGTGCGCGATATCGGAAGGATATCTGGCTGTGACATTCCCCCATGAATTGACGCACCTTATTTTCAAAGATTTGGCGGGTAAGAGCAATATACCGCTCTGGCTGAATGAAGGCCTGGCAAATTATGAAGCGAGCGTCACAAGTGTTTCAAACGAACTACTTACAAAGAGCATAAAACAGGGCACGCATATACTTTTGGGGGATCTTTTGCGCATGACAAATTATCCTCAGGGAAAAGACGCGAGAGAGCTTTTTTACGCGCAATCGGAAAAGATGGTGGAATTTTTAATAACGCAATATGGCAGGGAAAAATTCAGGAAGTTCTGCGATTTTGTGTTCAAGAATAAGTCTTTCAAGGAAGCAGTCTTCAGTGTTTACAGCAAGGATTTTAAGGATTTGGAAGATTTTAATATAAAATTAGTGGAATATATCGTAAAATAGATCAGGTTTTGAGGATATGGAGGATAAAGATGGGGAAAATTAAAAAAATAATGTCGTTTATTTTTATAGTTATATTGATCCTCTGCGGTGCAGGTTATTGTCAGGACACGAAAGAAGAGATGAGGCAATATGTATCGAAAATTAATCCTGTGTTGATAAATGTCCAGATAACCTCGCGAAATATAAGCCAGAACATTGTTTCATTAGGGCCTGCGGTTAAGCAGATGAGGGAATATCTTGGCCAGCTGCGAGCTGTAAAGCCGCCTGTTTTTATGGCAAGACAGCATAAAATGATATTGTTGTCATTGCAAAAAATGAAGATGGGTTTTTATTTATTATATAAAGGGGACAGGATAACTTCAGTGCCATTGGTCAGGAACGGAGCAGGGCTTTTCAAAATAGCGGCAAGGGATATAGTAAATTTTGCAGAGAAAGAAGGGCTTGTCAAAAAGCCTCTAGATAACGCGCGAAAAATACAGCAAGATTCGCAGGGGATGCCTAATAAATCTACCGCTCCGATAAAAAATAATACCCAGCCTAAAAAACAGTAACCAAACATTTTTTTCATAGGCAAAACTCTCCTCTGGATGTAAATATTTCCTGACCCTCGGTCTATTGACTTATTCTGATAATAGATAGAATATATATCTAATGCATAAAAGGCCATTAGCTGTAATTAGTGTATTCTTCATAATCGGTATTGTTTTAGGCAGGTTCATGCCCGATAGCGTTAAGCTTTTTCATGTATTCGTAGCGACTTTAATCTTTATCGCTCTAACCCTAATTCTTTCCCTAATAGGAAAAGGTAGGGGAGGGTTTCAAACCCGCCCCTACGGTTCGGAGAATAGTGCGCGGAGCTCGCTAACGCTCGCTCCGCTACTCCATGCCTTTTTATTTTTATCAATAATTTCAGCAGGCTCGCTTTTATATTTAAACTCCGATATATTCCCGCTGAATCATATAAGCCATACATTCGCCCCGATTGCAATCGGGGCTCAGTATTCCGCCCAAAGAACCACGAGCTTTAGCCCGGATGGGCTCCATTTTCTAGGAAAAGATAAAGTTAAGGCAGAGATAATCGGGATTATAAAAGGCCCTGCTGAGGCAAGAGGGGTTTATTATGGGAAAGTCAATTCAAGGTACGTATTTGAAATAGAAAATATAAATGGTTTAAAAATGACTGGCTTGGCGTTGATAAGGATACAGACGGAAAAGGATTATCAGTATGGGGATAGGTTATTGATTAAAGGGGTGATAAAGAGGCCTGTTGGAGTGGATTCCCGCTTTCGCGGGAATGACAAGGCGGGGCGCGGGAATGACAAGGCGGGGCGCGGGAATGACAAGAATAACGGAAATGACAACAAGAGATTCAATTATCGCGAATATCTGGAAAGACGGAATATTTTTGCTATTATAAATGCATCAGAGAAAAATGTTACATTATTAGCGCATAACTATAAGATAAATCCTATTCTCAAATATGCTTATCTTGTCCGCGAAAAAATAAAAAATCAGTTTCTGGAAAAGATGCCCCTTGAAAGCGGGGCATTTTTAAGGGTGATACTTTTAGGAGACCGTTCAGAATTACCAAAAAGACTGCGGGAGTCATTCAGAAATTCCGGCACCATGCATATCCTGCCAGCACAAAACACGAAAAAACTTAATTATTCATCTTAAAGCAACCTTACCCTATAAAAATCAATTAGTTAAGACAAATCACCCAACAAGAAATTACACCACTATCTATATCGGCTTGGTCCCAAAACAAGCCCAAAAACTTGCGAATTTGGCCAAAAAACAGGGTAAGGCAGAGTCCACTGCCTTACGAACAATACTTGACGCCTATTTCAAAAATATAGAAAAAAGAGGGCTTCCTTATGAGCCTTACAGGAAATTCTCTCCTATTGGCCTTAAAGTACTACCAAGGACAATAAGAAAAGAGCAGGATACGAGATTAAGGGAACTGATGGAGAAAACAGGCAGGAAGATATCAGAGCTGGCAAGAGAAGCGGTTGATATATATTTTTTCTGAAAAAAGGCTTGACGTCCTTAAGATTATAGTATAAACTGAATTAGTCTAAAGCAGATTTTACTAAATATAATCAGCAGTCCTTCAGCGGCTACAATCCTCCTGTTTGTCGGATTGTTTAACGCCGCTTCAGGATCAAATTTGCTTCGTCCCGCCCTTTTAGGCGGACGTACTACGGAGACTCGTAAAAAGGGCGGGGCTTCGCAAATTCAGGAGGTATAATATGAGATTTATAAATAGAGAATTAGAACTTCAGTCGCTTAATCAGAACTGGAAAGAAGGTAAGCCTCAGCTTATAGTTATTTATGGTAAACGCCGAGTGGGAAAAACAGAGTTAAGTATTCATTTTGCGCAGGGGAAACCGCATATTTACTTTTTGTGCGACAGGACGTCTATGCATAAACAATTGCAGAAATTTACCGAGATGTTAGGGAAGTATTTTAAAGATGAGTTTTTGCCACCAGAAGGATTTAAAGACTGGATAGAGGCATTTAAATATATAGCTCATAAAAACGAAAAGATGATTATTATAATAGATGAATTCCCATATTTGGCAGAGACTGATAACGCGATACCTTCTATTTTTCAAAAGATATGGGATTTATATTTAAAGGATTCAAAGATTTATTTGATATTACAGGGTTCAAGTATAGCGATGATGGAAAAGACACTCCTTGTTTATAAGGCTCCGCTATATGGGAGAAGGACAGGGCAGTTACTTGTAAAGCCTTTTCAATTTAAAGAAGTGCTGGATATGTTTCCAGAGAAAAGTTTCGAAGAGGTTTTATCTATTTATAGCATAGCTGGAGGGACACCTCTTTATCTTAATAAGTTTATAGGCAAAAGTTACATAGAAGTGGTCAAAAAAGAGATTCTTCAAAAAGGGCAGCCTTTATACGAAGAAGTTGAGTTTTTGCTTAGAGAGGAATTGAAGGAGCCCAGGAATTATTTTGTTATTTTAGAGGCATTATCATTGGGCAAGCGTAAATTATCAGAGATAATTAATGAGACAGGTTTTGATAAAGGCACTGTTTCTCGTTATATTTCAATTTTAGATACTTTACAGATAACCCGCAAAGAAATACCTGTAACCGAGAAGATCCCTGAAAAGAGCAGAAAAGGGATTTATAGAATAGATGACAATTTTTTCAGTTTTTGGTTCAGGTTTGTGTTTAGAAACAGATCTTTTCTTGAAGAAGGCAAGGTAGATGAAGCGGTGATACAGATACAAAAAGCAATGCCTGTAATTTTAGCGCAGAATTATGAAAAGGCAGCTATAGAGGTTTTACGCCGGCTTTTCAGCAAACATAAGATTTCTTTATCATTTGAGTCTTATGGCAGATGGTGGGATAAAGATAAGGAGATAGATTTAGTAGCAACAAATTATCATACGAACGAGATACTCTTTGGTGAAGTTAAGTGGTCTAATAAGCAGGTCGGGACAAATATATATGAGGACCTGAAGAAAAAAGTTCAGGCTGTAGAATGGGGTAAGAAGGATAGAAAAGAGTATTTTGCTATATTCAGCAAAGCCGGCTTTACAAAAGACATGGTAGAACTGGCAGAGAAGGATAAGGTTTTTCTGATCCATAAAGATGAATTACTGTGACGATTGGCGCCAAAAGCGTGCCAAAAAATTACTATCTGTAAGCCAACATAAAAAACCTTGAAAAGGGCTATTTTTATGTTATAATTATCATACACACGTGTCCAAATTAGCAGATGCCTATCGACGAGATACTGATTTTGAGATACCAAAATTGTCATTCCCGCGAAAGCGGGAATCCAAAAACGGCTCTTGTCTTAGATTCCCGATAAAAGATTTCGGGAATGACACTGTAGCGACTAATTTGGACAGCTATGATTATCATATATAGCTCAATAATAGCTCCAATTAACGTTATGGCGTAGAAGCTGTAGCTAAAGCGCTATTTTTTTTACCCAGATTATGGAAAAGATTAAAAAAGGATTAAGACTAAAATTTATAATATTAATTATAGTGTTTATGTTCAGTTTTGAGAATCTATCATATGCAATATTAACTAATGAATATAATAAAGCCAGTCTCAGAGTGCCAATAGATAATAAACATGACAGGTTATATGATGCTCTAAAGGCAGTTAAGCCTGATATTTCTATTCGAACTCCACACAAAGATAATTACCCTGATAGCTTCAGTCCTTTTCTTAGCTGGCTCGAAGCGAATAGTTATCTGCCAATTGAGAACTTATCTGACTCTGCCGTTGTAGATATCGGCGCCAGTAATGGATACCGCGGACCGAACAACTGAATATGTTGAGTGCTCATGGCATAAGATTTAAATGGGTTTCGAGAGGGTTTATATCGTTGCCTTTGGATCAATTAGTTAATAGAATAGAAAAGTCCACCAGTGCGCCTGTTACAGAATCTCTTAAATTAAGAACCAATATTTTATTACATAGATTAAGACAGTTATTCCATTCGATATAGCAGTTTTTCTCATCCCAAGTAATATCATAAGAACATATGAGTTTCTGTGCCAAAATTTGTGCCAGAAATGGTTTTGAAGCAAATTCTTGCAGTAAATTTTTTCAATAGACAAATTATCTATTAGATGCAAAAATATATCTAATGGATAAAAGGCCATTAGCTGTAATTAGTGTATTCTTCATAATCGGCATTATTTTAGGCAGGTTCATGCCGGAGAGCGTTGGGCTTTCTGATGTATTCGTAGTTACTTTAATTTTAATAGTTATTTCTTTTATTCTTTCTATGTTGGATTCCCGCTTCCGCGGGAATGACAAAGATGAAGATATTTCTGGGGATGCGGGGAAAATAGCGCATGTTTTTTTGTTTTTATCAATAATCTCTCTCGGCGCGTTTTTATATTTAAATTCCAACATATTCCCTCCAAATCATATAAGCCATTTTTTAGGGAGAGATAAGCTTAAAGCAGAAATAACAGGCGTTATAAAAAGCCCTGCTGAAGCGCGAGGAATCTATTATGGCAAGGTTAGGTCGAGATATGCGTTTGAGACAGAGAGTATAGATAATTTAAAAATAACAGGCCTGGCATTGATAAGGATACAGACGGAGAAGGATTATCAGTATGGGGATAGGTTATTGATTAAAGGGGTGATAAAGAGGCCTGTTGGAGTGGATTCCCGCTTTCGCGGGAATGACAAGGCGGGGCGCGGGAATGACAAGAATAACGGAAATGACAACAAGAGATTCAATTATCGCGAATATCTGGAAAGACGGAATATTTTTGCTATTATAAATGCATCAGAAAAAAATGTAATATTATTAGCGCATAATTACAAAGTAAATCCTGTCCTGTATTATGCCTATCTTGTCCGCGAAAAAATAAAAAATAAGTTTCTGGAAAAGATGCCCCTTGAAAGCGGGGCATTTTTAAGAGCGATACTTTTAGGAGATCGTTCAGAATTACCAAAAAGACTGCGGGAGTCATTCAGAAATTCCGGCACCATGCATATCCTTGCGATAAGCGGGTTACACGTGGCATTGATAGCGGCCGCGTTTTTATATTTTTTTAAGCTTATAAGGCTCAAAAGAAAAATTTCTTATGCGCTCACCATGTTATTCCTGGTATTTTTGATGATGCTCACAGGTTCCAACGCGTCTGTTGTAAGGGCAACTGTCATGTGCATTGTTTTCCTTACAGGCATATTATTGGGCAGGCAGGTGGATGGGTATAATTCACTTGGGTCAGCAGCGCTTTTTATATTGGTAGCTAACCCAAAAGATATTTTTAATGTAGGTTTCCAGCTTTCATTTATAGCGGTTCTGTCAATGATATATCTTACGCCCAAATTGATGCTCGTCGTAAAAAAAGAATGGAATTTTTATCTGAGAAGATATCTATTGGAGCCCTTTAGCGTTTCAGTTTCCGCTACATCCGGCACATTCCCGTTTATTCTATATTATTTCAGAATGGCTGCGCCTATCGCAATTATTTCAAATATATTTATAGTGCCGCTGATGTTTATTTTAATGATAGGCGGCATGTGTTTTATAGCTTTAGGGTGGATGCCTTTCATAGGCGAACTCATTTCTTGCTTCAATAATGCAATCACGAATATAATATTTTTCTTAGCCGAGTTTTTCGCAGGGGTTAAATTCGGGCATTTTAATATATAAGACTATGGGAGTCCCATAAACCTGGTTGACCGTTTCTAGACAAGGTGTTAAAATAGATTACTATGAAAATCGATGGCAAATTTATTACACTGGGTATAGGCAGCCTGCCGCATATTGACGCAGACAAAAGCGTGGAAGAGGTTTTTAAGGGCTTTGACATACCTTTCTGGCCACAGCTCCCAAAAAGAGATTTTAAAGAAAATATGTATGTCCAGTTCAGCCAGGGCCTGCCAGGACTGGTTGTGGACGAAAAGAAAAGAACCATTCATATAGATAGTTCCAGGGATTTGAGCGAAGAGATAGCCGGCATATATGAGGCGCATATTTCAGGAAATCTCGGGCAATTCGGCATTACAAAGGCGTACGCAGAAGGATTTTACGCGTTTATCAAGGCGGCAGAGAAACATAAACCGGCTTATATCAAAGGGCATGTTACAGGGCCTGTGAGTTTTGGCCTGGGCGTAACCGATGAAAAAGGCAGATCTATTATTTATAATGACGGGATTAAAGAAGCGTTTGTTAAATTATTGGAGATAAAGGCCCTGTGGCAGATTGATAAATTAAAAGAAACGGCCGGGAATATCATAATATTTATAGACGAGCCTTATCTTGCGAGTTTCGGCTCAAGTTTTGTGAACATAAAAAGGGAAGACGTGATATCGATGCTGGATTCTATCATAGACGGGATACATTCAAAAGGCGCAAAGGCGGGGATACATTGCTGCGGCAATACGGACTGGTCAGTCATTACAGGGACAAAGGCGGATATTATAAATTTTGACGCGTATCTGTATGCGGACACCATCGCGCTTTATTCTAAAGACATAGAGGGATTTTTGAAAAGAGGGGGGTATCTGGCATGGGGCATCGTACCTACCTCTGAGGCCATATTGGAAGAAACAGGCGACAGCCTTTTTAAAAAATTGAGTTCGCATATAGATAATCTGGAGAAAAAAAATATAGATAGAAATTTGATAATTTCGAATTCACTCCTTACCCCTAGCTGCGGAATGGGAACACTGTCTGAAGAATTGACAAGGGATATAGTAGCCAAGCTTTCCGAATTAGCTAAATTATCAAAAACCCTGAATTAGCTGGAAATTCAACATTGTTGATTTTCCAGCTGTTTATCATGAAATACACAAAGATTATTTTGCCTTTTAGTATAAAGAGCAGTGTTTTGGCTTTGGGAGCTCAGTCAAAGGCTGGTTTTTGTTTTGCCAAAGGCAGGCTTGCCTATTTATCAGATGCCGAGGGTGATCTGGGAGACTTGAAGAATTTTAAAAAATTCGAAAAAGGCGTAAAAAAGCTTCAAAGAGAGCTGAAAATAAATCCAAAGATTATTGCATGCGACCTGCATCCGGAATATACAGCTACTAAATATGCTAATGAGCTGGTGAAGGGTGAAGGGTGGAGGGTGAAGAAAGTGCAGCATCATGAAGCGCATATAGCGAGCTGTATAGCTGATAATAAGATAAAAGGCAAGGTTATAGGGATTGCGTTTGACGGAACAGGTTTTGGATCAGACGGGAATATCTGGGGAGGGGAATTTTTTGTCGGTAACATAAAAAGATTAAAGAGGGTCGCGTATCTGAAATATGTTCCAATGCCAGGAGGAGAAGCGTCTATCAGGGAGCCATGGAGAATGGCGTTTAGTTATTTGTATGGAATATATGGAAGCGATATGAGATTGCTTCGTCGCTTTGCTCCTCGCAATGACAGCTTAAAAACATTGATTCAGGTTTTAAATAAAAAGATAAACATGCCGCTAACTTCAAGCATGGGAAGGCTGTTTGACGGGGTTTCTTCGTTGATCGGAGTTTGTAATTTTGCAGGATATGAAGGAGAAGCAGCGATCAGGCTGGAAAAAATAATATCGGCTCGAGGCTCAAGACTTGAGACTCAAGGCAAATATAAATTTAAATATACTAATGAAAGAGGGATGATGATAATAGATTGGGGCCCGGTGATAAGAGATGTTGTGAAAGATTTGAAACGAGATGTAAAGAAGCCGGAGATTTCTTTGAAGTTTCACAATGCTATTTGTTATATGATAAGAGATGTTTGCAATATTTTAAGAAAAAAATATAGAATAAAAAAGGTTTGTATGAGCGGAGGGGTTTTTCAAAATAGCTATTTAAAAAATTCCATCAGGCCTTTATTGGAAAAAGAAGGATTTAAGGTATTTTTACATAAAAATGTTCCGGCTCATGACGGTTCGATTTCTTTGGGCCAGGCAGTTCTGGCGGGGGTTTAGTATGTGCTTGGCGATTCCGATGAAAATTTTAAAAATAGAGGGAGACAGGGCAAATGTGTCCAGCCCAGGCATACAGCGGAACATAGGGATTAATTTTCTGAAGAATCCTAAGATAGGCGATTACGTGATTGTGCACGCAGGGTTCGCGATCGAGAAGCTGGATCCTGTCAAGGCAGAAGAAACCCTGAAGATATTAGAAGAGCTCCAATGAAATATATAGACGAATTCAGAAATTTAGATATAGCAGCCAAAATATCCGGGCTTATAAAAGAGGATGCGAAAGGCCTCGGAGAGATGAATTTTATGGAAGTATGCGGGACGCATACAATGGCTGTTGAAAGATTTGGAATCAGGCAAATGCTGCCGGAAAACATAAGGCTTATATCCGGCCCGGGATGCCCTGTATGCGTGACCCCGAAGAATTATGTTGATAAAGCAATAGCGCTTACAAGCCTGGAAAATGTTATTGTGTTCAGTTTTGGAGATATGCTAAAAGTTCCGGGCACGAATTCCAGTCTTTTTAAGCAAAAATCAAAAGGCAAGGTAAGGATCGTATATTCGGCTTTTGATGCCGCTTTATTTGCGGAAAAAAATCAGGACAAGAAAATAGTATTCCTGGGTATAGGGTTTGAAACAACCACTCCTACTGTAGCAGCTACGGTAAAATATGCAAAAAAGAAAAAAATGAAAAACTTTTTCGTATATTCAGGCCATAAGATTATGCCTCCGGCGATGAAACTGCTGGCAAGTGACAAAAGAGTGAATATAAAAGGATTTTTGTGCCCTGCCCATGTAAGCGCTATCATAGGCATGAAACCCTATGTCAAAGTTTGCGAAGAATACAATATACCGTGTGTGATAGCGGGTTTTGAACCGCTCGATATACTGCATTCTGTATTGATGCTTATCAGGCAGGCCAGGTCAAAGAAGGCAGAGGTTGAAAATCAGTATAACAGGGTGGTTAAATTTTCAGGCAACATCGAAGCGCTTCGGCTGATAGATGAGGTTTTTTCAATAAATGATTCAGACTGGAGGGGTATCGGGGTTATAAAAAATAGCGGCCTTATTTTAAGCAAAGGATACAGAGAGTTTGATATCGAGAAAAATATAGATTTACCGGAAGTAAAAACAAGCGCGGATAAAGGGTGCATATGCGGCAGCGTGTTAAAAGGCATAAAAACGCCTTTGGATTGCGCATTATTTTCTAAAAAATGCACCCCGGAAAATCCCTATGGCGCGTGCATGGTTTCAAGCGAAGGCGCGTGCGCCGCGTATTACAGGTATAGAAAATGAGAACTATAACTCTTTCGCATGGAAGCGGCGGCAGATTGATGCATGATTTAATAAGAGATTTATTTTTGAAAAATCTGGGCAATTCTTTTTTAAATAAAATGGGGGATGCCGCGCTTATAAAATCCGCTGCCAGAAAACTGGCCTACACCACTGACTCATTTGTTGTTAAGCCTTTATTTTTTCCGGGGGGTGATATAGGAAAACTCTCAGTATGCGGCACGGTGAATGACCTGGCTGTTTCAGGAGCTATACCAAGATATTTATCCTGCGCTATGATAGTGGAAGACGGGTTTAGTTACGCTGATTTGGAAAGGATAACGATTTCTATCAGAGATGCGTGCAGGTCCGCCGGTGTAAATATAGTATCCGGGGATTTTAAGGTTGTTGAAAAAGGGGCTGTTGACGGTATATTTATAAATACATCAGGCATAGGAGAGGCGCTTGAGGATTCTTTTATAGATATCGCAAGGATAAAACCCGGGGATAAGATTATAATAAGCGGCACGATAGGCGATCATGCCGCTTCCATACTCCTGGCCAGAGAGGATTTAAAATTTAAAACCAGGATTAAAAGCGACTGCAGTCCTTTGAATAAATTAGTATCTTCAATAATATGCAGGGATATAAAGTTTATGAGGGATCCTACAAGAGGAGGCCTGGCAACTACATTGAACGAGATCAGCGCGGCTTCAGGTTATAATATCGCCATAGAAGAGTCCGGGATGCCTATGAAAAAATCTGTAAGCACTTTATGCGAGATATTGGGTTTTGACCCGTTATATATGGCGAATGAGGGAAAACTGATCGCGATTGTCTCTAAAAACGCCGCTGCAAAAGTGTTATCAAAAATGAAAAGGCACGCTTTAGGCAAAGATGCCAGGATTATAGGAGAGGTTAAGAGAGAAAGGGATAGAAAAGTTTACCTAAAGACTCAGTCAGGAGGATTGAGGATTTTAGATATGATAACAGGGGAGCAGCTTCCAAGGATTTGTTGAGAGCCGGCAGGCCTAAAGAAAAGCCTCGCCGATTTGAGCGGGCAAGGTGCCCTGTCCAGACAGGCCGTTCGGCACTGAAACTGGTTTCGCCGCGCGCTGCGGCTTACGGCTCGTTTTTTATACTGAAGGTAGTCTTGACAGTATAAAAACTTCGCCGTAATACCTTGCGCGCTCATATATAAGATATCTATGATGCCGAAACGTTTCTGATGTGCCTCAGGCCTGCCTGACAGGACGAGCGTCTTTTCGTAGGCCTGCCGGCTCTCAACAAAAAACAGGTTTAAATATGACTAAGAGTAAAGATTATCAAAAAAGATTTTACAGGGAATCGGCGAAAGACAGCGATCTTATCGGCCAGGAGGTTATTGTAAAAGAGACGGATCTTTTTATTTCCGCGGAAAAAAACATAAAGGCTGCCGCAGAAGAGATTGTAAAAAAATACAGGGCGCAGATAGAGGATTATATAAGAAAAAGGCCGGAATTCATGACAAGCCTTGAGCCGATAAGCCAGGATTCAGCGGCGGCTGATATTATAAAAGAAATGATCCGCGCAACGGCCCTCGCAGGCGTGGGCCCGATGGCAAGCGTCGCGGGCGCGGTTGGAGAATTTATTGGCAATGAACTTTTGGCATATTCCAGGCAGATTATCATAGAAAATGGAGGGGATATATTTATTAGATCAGACAAGATCCGCACTATTGCGATTTATGCGGGCGACTCGCTTTTAAGCAATAAAATTTTTATAAAAATAAAACCCGAAGATACGCCTATGGGAATTTGCACGTCTTCCGGCACTGTGGGGCATTCTTTGAGCTTTGGAAAAGCAGATGCCTGTGTTATAATAGCTAAATCCGCGGCTTTAGCTGATGCGGTTGCCACTGCGGCGTGTAACAGGATTAAGGACAGAAAAGATATTGCGCCGGGTCTTGAATTTGCTTTATCCATAAAAGGAATCAAAGGCGCAGCGGCAATACTTGGAAAAGATTTTGGAAGCATAGGGGATATAGAATTGGCTTAAAGAGGAGGTAAGTTAACATGGGATCCAACAGAATTGTTTTAAAGTTTCCTCACAAGCTTGTGGACCAGCCTATAGTGTACAGGATAGTTAAGGATTTTAACCTGGAGTTTAATATATTAAAAGCGTCTATTACCCCGAGAGAAGAAGGGCTTATGGTTCTTGAAATCAAGGGTGAGAATCATGATCTTGAAAAGGCGCTTAAGTATTTAAAGTCAATCGGAGTCGGGGTTCAGCCTCTTTCAAAGGATATTAAAAGAGATGAGTCTAAATGCACTCATTGCGGAGCTTGCGTTCCGATTTGCCCTACAGCCGCGCTTGTCACTGACCCATTGACCCGCAAAGTGCTTTTTTATGATACAAAATGTATTGCATGCGAGCTCTGCATAAAGGCCTGTCCGCCCAGAGCAATAGAGCTGCATTTTTAATCTTGACATAAAAAACAGATTTGTGTAATATATATAGATATTTATTTAGAATCTTACCTGAAATACTATAGAGGATAATTTTGGATTCGTATTTTATAAATAAACCAAATCTTGACAGGTTGGTAAAATCTTTGTCTAAAACTTACAAGATTTTTGCACCTGTAAAAGTAGATAATAATAGATTCTATAAGAAAGTAGGAGAGGATGGCCTTGAGAAATCTGTTATAGGAGAAATAAGGGCCGTAGAACCTATCAAGAGTTTTTATTTTCCCGCCAGGATAAAGATAGCCGAATATTTTTCTTCCAAAGAGGATTCTGATACAAAAGAAAAGCCAATAGCAATTATAGGCGCAAAATCCTGCGACCTTGTGTCTTTTAAGGTAATGGATTATGTCTATAGCCAGGAACCTTTCCGCGATCCTTTGTATGTATCAAAAAGGGAAGAAGGGCTTATAATATCCAGTGATTGCACGTGTTATGGAGAGACATGTTTTTGCGCAGCAATAGGTATAATGCCGTATCCTATCGAGGGGTTTGACATCAATCTTTCAGAGCTTGACGGAGGTTATGCGGCGAAGGCCGGGTCAGGTAAAGGAGAAAAGATTATAAGGGATTACTTTAAATTATTTCAGAGCGCAGAACCTTATATTGAAAAAAGAAATGCAAATAGAAAAAAACTTAAAGAAGATTTATTGGAACATGTTAAGAAAAGCAAGATTCCTCCGAAAGATTCGATACAGAAGGCATTTAAAAGCAAGTTTGATTCTCCTCTTTGGGAAGAAGTCTCAAAGACATGCGTTGAGTGCGGCGCTTGTAATATGATATGCCCTGCATGCCATTGCTTTATTATGGTGGACCAGAAGAGAGTCGATGGTTTTGAAAGATTGAGGATGTGGGATTCCTGCCTTCTCATGTCTTTTGCAAGGGTTGCGGGCGGAGCGAATCCCAGGAAACTGCTGGCGCAGCGCATGAGAAACCGGTTCGATAAGAAGTTCAATTTTTTCCAGGATACAATAGGGAGATTTGGCTGCACAGGCTGCGGAAGATGCATAGAGGCATGTCCCGGCAAGATAGACATTCGCGAAGTGCTAAGTAAACTTGAAAGATAGGCTTTGAATCTTATGATAAGTAATCCGTATTTACCGATAAAAACAGAAGTGCTTGATGTAATAGAAGAGAGCGCTACCATAAAGACTTTCAGGCTTAAACCAGAGGCCCCAGTGCATTTTAAGGCAGGGCAGTTTATCGAAATGAGTATCCCCGGTAAAGGGGAGGCGCCTTTTACTCCATCATCTTCGCCCTACGAAAAAGATAAATTAGAGATAACTATAATGAAGGCTGGCAGGATTACAGGAATGATCCATAATCTGAAAAAAGGCGATACGGTAGGACTCAGGGGGCCGTACGGCAAGGAATATCCTCTTTCTGAATATGAAGGAAAAGAAATTTTACTTGTAGGCGGGGGCGTAGGCCTTGCGCCTTTGAGGGCATTATTTCTGGCTTTAATCCACGATATAGAAAAATATAAAAGCGTCTTATTCTGCTGCGGCTCTAGGACCCCTTCGGATATAATTTACAAAGACTGCGTTTTGGATAAATGGCAGGACCTGGATAAGAAAAGAGTTAAATTCAGAATCACGGTTGACAGGAAAGATGATAGCTGGAGGGGAAACGTAGGCCTTGTCACCACGACCCTTGATAAATTAGACATAAACCTTAAAAACAGCGTTTCAATAGTATGCGGCCCGCCTATAATGATGAAATTTGCGACATTTAAATTGATAGAAGTGGGATATAAGCCTGAACAGATTTATCTATCAATGGAAAAAAATATGAGTTGCGGGATCGGTAAATGCGGGCATTGCAGGCTTGGGAATTTTTATGCCTGTAAAGACGGCCCTGTGTTCAGATATGATAAGATAAGCCACATACATGAGATATGGGACTAATAAGATGAAAAGGCTGTTGGTGGATTTGGAAAAATTGAATAGCTGCGGGGAAGCGAGCGCGAAATGCAGTTATTATTATCACCCGAAAAATTCAGGCATAACCCGATTGAGAGAGATCGGGCAATTTTTATATATCTGCAGGCATTGCGAAGAAGCGCCATGCGTGAACGCATGCCCTAAAGAGGCTATAGAGAGACAACCGGACGGGATAATCAAGCGTTTTACCATGCGCTGTATATCATGCAAGTCCTGCAGTCTCGTCTGCCCATTCGGCACAATACCGCTTGATACAATACCTTATATAATATCGCAGTGTGATGCGTGCATTGACAGAAGCGGCAAAGAAGAGCCTGTGTGCGTAAAATCGTGCTCAACGCCTGAAGCTGTAAAATTCATAGAAGTTGAAGAATCAGAAAAAGACGACATATATTTAATAAGCAAGCATGTGGCAGTTCATGCCAAGCCCTGGAAAAAGTATCATCCATGATAAAGCTTTTATTTAATTTTTTAATATTCCCCGGTTTCTTATTTACAGCAGTAGCGGGCCTTATTGCGAGCTGGATAGACCGCAAGGTTACAGCGCGCGTCCAATGGAGGGTAGGGCCGCCGTGGTATCAGCCTCTTGTAGACCTTATGAAGTTGAGCATAAAAGAGATCACTGTTCCAAGGTCTGCGTCAAAGGGTTTGTTTTTTCTTTCGCCTATGATAGGCCTTAGCGCTGTCACGCTTGTGTCTACGCTTATATGGCTTGCGAATATAGGTTCTTCTTCAAAAGGTTTTTCAGGGGACATTATTGTGATAATGTATCTTTTGACATTGCCCGCGATAGCTATTATACTCGGCGCTTCGGCGAGCGGTAATCCATTGGCGTCATTAGGCGCCTCAAGGGAGATAAAACTCGTAATGGCGTACGAGCTGCCTTTTATTATCTGTTTAATCGTACCTGTTATTAAGAGCCATGGGCTTTTAAAACTGAGCGAGATTATAAATTATCAGGTTGTTAACGGCTCGTTTATAGCAAGTTTTTCCGGTATTATCGCATTTATTGTCATGATATTCTGCATGCAGGCAAAACTCGGCCTGGTGCCTTTTGACGCAAGCGAGGCAGAGACAGAGATAATGGGAGGCGTGCTTATAGAATATTCCGGCATACTCCTGGCCATTTTTAAACTTACAAAGACAATGTTAATGGTAGCCCTGCCGCTATTTCTCATAACATTATTCTGGCAGGGGTTTAATTTTCTAAGCATATGGAAGTATGTAGTGCTTTTAGTTATAATAGTTTTAATAAGAAACACTAACCCCAGGGTAAGAATTGACCAGGCTGTAAGGTTTTTCTGGGGCAAGATGACGTTACTGTCAGTATTAGCGGTACTATTGGCAATAAAGGGGATGTAATGAGTTTAAGATTAAAGGCTTTGACAAAATCCATATGGGTTTATCACATGTCAACAGGCAGCTGCAACAATTGCGATATAGAAATCCTGGATATGCTGACCCCCAGGTTTGACGTGGAGAGATTCGGCATAACACTTGTGGGAAGCATAAGGCACGCTGACGCAATACTGGTAACAGGGTCTTTGAACCTGAAGACGATACCGCGGATAAAGGCTATTTATGAACAAGCGCCTAAACCCTGCGTGGTTATTGCGATGGGCGTATGCGCCTGCGGACAGGGCATGTTTAAAAACGGGCCTAATTGCCCTGATCCAGTGGATTCGGTTTTGCCGGTGGATATCTATGTGCCTGGATGCCCGCCTAAGCCAGAGGCGATGATAGCGGGCGTTGTGAAATTGATTGAGAAACTTAGAGGCAAAAAATGAGACAGGAAGCGATAATACAGAATATAAAGGTGCGCTCGGACAAGGATTTATTGGAAGTTATAGAGAAATCTAAAAACAGGGCATATTTTACAATAAATAAAAATATACTAGCGCAGATAGCAAGGTATCTATTTAACGAAGAAAAGGCAAGGTTTATCACTGCGTCCGGAGTGGATACCAGGAAAGCGGTCGAGATTCTATATCATTTTTCAATAGATGAGATAGGATTTATAGTGACCCTGAGGGTTATTCTGGATAAATCAAGCCTTGAAATAGACAGCCTAACTCCTGTAGTTAAATGTGTGGAGTGGATAGAGATGGAAATGCATGAAATGCTGGGCGTGAGTTTTAAAGGCCATCCGAATCTTAAGCATTTGCTTTTGAAAGACGACTGGCCGAAAGGGAATTACCCGCTGAGGAGAGATCAATAAATGACTCGTAAGATTATACCTATAGGGCCATATCATCCGCTGCAGGAAGAGCCTGAATTTTTTAAGCTTCATGTGGACGGTGAGACGGTGGTAGATATAGATATCGAGATAGGGTATAACCACCGCCTTATAGAAAAGATAGCTGAGTCCAAGAGTTTTGACCAGGTCACGTTTCTGGTCGAGAGAATCTGCGGCATATGCTCTACCTCGCACCCGTTTGCTTATGTAAACGCGATAGATGATCTCCTGGGTATTCAGGTCCCTGAAAGAGCTCTTTATATCCGCACTATAATAGGCGAACTGGAGAGGATACATAGCCATCTTTTATGGCTTGGCCTGGCAGGACATTTTCTTGGTTACAACACGGTTTGGATGTGGGCGTGGAAGTATAGAGAGCCAATTCTGGATATATTCGAGCGTGTTGCAGGCAACAGGCAAAACTACGCGATGATGAAGCCCGGAGGGGTGCGCAGGGATATGTTTGAAGAGGATTTTCCATGGATAAAAAAGACATTAAAGGATTTGATCCCGAAGTTTGACATGTTTAAAGGCGCTGTTATGGACGATCCTGTTATCCATGCCAGGACAGAAGGCGTGGGTGTTCTTACAAAAGAAGATGTGCATCAGTATAGCGTGGTCGGTCCTACTGCAAGGGCGTCAAGCGTGGCTATAGATATCAGAAGAGACGATCCTTATGCGGCGTATGATAAAGTTGAATGGAAGGTAATTACTCATGAAGGCGGGGATGTATACTCTAAGGCAGTTGTCAGGATACTGGAGCTTTACGAATCTATAAATATAATACTTCAGTGCCTTGATAAAATGCCAAAAGGCCCCATAGATTCCGGTATAAAGGATATTCCTCCGGGAGAAGGCATTGGAAGGCATGAGGCGCCCAGGGGCGAAGTAATCCACTATGTAATGAGTGATGGAGGAAATAGCCCTGCAAGGCATAAAATAAGGGCGCCAAGCTATATGAATATAGCTTCAAATAAAAAGGCAGTAGTAGGGGAGACCATTTCAGACGCAACTATTATCCTGGCTGCGGTAGACCCGTGCTATTGCTGTACAGAGAGAATGGCTGTGGTGGATTACAAGACGGGCAGGAAATTAATGGATGGCCAGGATCTGGTAAGGCTTTCGCAGGAAAAGACAGAAAAAATTAAAAGCAAGCTGGGAAGACGATGAAAATATTGTTAGAACCTATATTGGTTTCAATAGTTGCAGGGTTATTTATTCTGGTCATACCTAAAAGATTCAGAAAGGTCATAGAATTTTTCAGCCTTATTACTTCCATATATTTATTCATCGCGGGCATAAGGATATTTTTTGCAGCCCCTCTTAATGCAGGGTATTTTTACGTAGATGGATTGTCCAGATTTATCGTGCCGGCTATAGGGTTTTTCGGGATGCTGGTGACACTATATTCAATGCGGTCCATGGCATCTTATAAGGACATATCTTCTTATTATACCTATGTATTATGGACTATCGGCTCATCCATCTTAGCCGCTATTTCAAATAATATAATCCTTCTTTTGATCTCCTGGGGATTTCTTGGTTTTACCCTTTACGCGCTTATAAATATATCAGGGCCAAAGGCAGCCGCGATAAGCAAAAAAACATTTATTATAATCGGAGGCTCAGACAGCCTCATGATACTTGGTTTCGGTATGATGTGGCTTACAACAAAATCTTTGAATTTAAGCGATATGAGAATAGATATAGCGGCTCCCATGGCTCTATGGTCTTTTTTACTAGTGGCAGCCGGCGCGTTTGCAAAAGCAGGCGCTATGCCTTTTCATACGTGGATACCAGAGACAGCTCAGGAAGCGCCAATCAGCGTGACAGCATTTTTACCCGCCAGCCTGGACAAACTGCTCGGTATTTATTTATTGGCGAGACTGGCGCTTAATGTATTTATTCTGAACAGCTTTACCTATGCGATTCTTATGGTAGTAGGTTCGGTTACAATAATAGCAGCGGTCATGATGGCGCTAATACAGCACGATTTTAAAAAACTTTTAGGCTATCATGCGGTGAGCCAGGTAGGTTATATGGTGCTGGGCATCGGGACAGGCAATCCTATAGGGATAGCGGGCGGGCTGTTTCATATGCTGAACCATGCCATATACAAATGCTGCCTGTTTCTTTCAGCCGGCAATGTAGAGCATAAGACAAAGACTTCAGAGCTGGATAATCTCGGCGGGCTTAGCAAGATAATGCCAATAACATTTCTGGCAACGCTGGTTGCCTCGGCCGCAATATCAGGAGTGCCGCCTTTTAACGGTTTCTTCTCAAAGTGGATGATTTATCAGGGACTGATAGAGAAAGGTAAATCAGGCGGAGTGTTGTGGATAATATGTCTTGCGGCAGCAATGTTTGGAAGCGGGCTTACGCTGGCGTCTTTTATAAAACTGATTCACGCAGTATTTCTAGGACAGAGAGCAGCCGGTAAAGTGCAAGAAAGAAGGGACGAAGTTTCATGGCAGATGTGGCTGCCTGTTTCTATTCTGGCAATCTTATGCGTAATATTCGGAATATTTGCATTTCAGGTGCCTTTAAAATTTTTTATAAAACCTGCTTTAGGCGCAGGGATTACATTTATAGGCAACTGGCATGCTTTGAAAGCTGCTTTACTGTTGCTTGCAGGCCTTGCGGTAGGGCTTGTTATATATTTCCTGGGGAATTTTAAATCAGTCAGGGAGAGCGAAACTTACATAGGAGGAGAGCCTGTCGGAAAAGACATGAGGCTTTCCGGCACAGAATTTTATAATACCGTAAAGGAATACGGCTTTTTAGGGGTTATTTATAAAAAAGCAGAAGCAGGATTTTTCGATATATACGAACAGGGAAAGGCCCTTGTTTTCGGGGTAGGCGGATTTTTTCAATATCTGCATAACGGCGTATTGCCGACTTATCTGGTGTGGACGCTCTTAGGCATGCTGGGATTATTCTTGTTCTTCATGAGGTAATATGGAACTTTATATACTTTTAATATTCATGATTTGCGCAGCTATAGTGGCGATTGAGGTGAAAGATCTTCTTTCAAGCGTAATTGCTGTGGGAGCCGTTGGTTTTGCCTTGTGCCTGGCTTTTCTGATCCTTAAAGCGCCGGATTTGGCTATTACACAGCTGGTGGTAGAGATATTGTGTTTAATCATTCTAATCCGGGCGACAATCAATAAAGATCTGCCGCTGGTAATTGAAGGCAGGTGGATTTTTAATACGTTTTCCACGCTTGGATTTATTGCGGTATTTCTTTTATTTAGCTGGCTTGCTTTAAAAGAACTGCCGGGTTTTGGCGAGCCTATAATGGCTGTTGTAAAAAAATACCTGCAGGAAGGCGTGTCTAAAACAGGGTCGGTAAATATAGTAACCGCTGTAATACTGGATTTCAGGGCATATGATACATTGGGCGAGGCGACAGTCTTATTTACCGCTGTAATAGGCATAATGGCGATACTGCGCAGGCCAGGGAGAAAGAAATAAGTGAGGACATCTTTTACGGAGTCCGGAGGATGACGTAAAAGATAAATCCGAACTTATCCTGAGAATGCGACAAATAGAAGCATTCGAAGGAACTCATGAGATTGCTTCGGGCGCTTCGCGCCCTCGCAATGACATATATATGATAGATAATCCAAAAACAGGCATGACATTGATAGTAAAAACAATTACGCGGCTGACAGTAGGCCTGATAATGCTTTTCGGCATTTACATTATTCTGCACGGCCATTTATCTCCGGGCGGTGGTTTTGCAGGCGGAGTAATAGTGGCGCTTTCTTTCGTGCATCTTATGCTTGCTTTTGGAAAAGATGTTGCAGCAGCCAGGATTTCCAAGAACATGGCGTCTAATCTGGAGTCCATAGGCGCAATGATGTTTTTATTTGTAGCGTTATTGGGTTTTCTCGGGGGGTCATTTTTCTTGAATGTCCTTAATAAAGGAAACCCTTTTAATCTTTTTAGCGCCGGAACAATACTATTAAGCAATATATCCATAGGCATAAAGGTGGGCGTAGGGTTGTTTGCCATCTTTCTGGCGCTTGTAATATTGGAAAAATCATCCAAAAAGGAACTATGACGCTTTATTTTCTGTGTCTTATGTTATTCTGTGTAGGGCTTTACGGGGTACTACGCAAGAGAAACATCATAAAAATGATAGTCGGGCTTGGCATAATGGAATATGCCATGAACCTATTTTTTGTGCTTCTCGGTTATCGTTTTCATGGAAGGGCGCCTATCGATGCGAAATATCAGGACATCCTTAATATGGTAGACCCGCTTCCGCAGGCCCTGGTGCTGACGTCTATTGTTATCGGCCTTGCTGTTACCGCGCTTATTATTTCTATAGCCATCAGGATTTATGAGAAATACGGCACTTTCGATATCACTAAGATAAAGAAATTGAAAGGATAAATGAAAGCTATAAACATTATACCTTTATTTGTTATTATTCCGCTGGCTGCGGCGTTTCTTACATCTCTGGTGGGCAGGCTTATCAGGCGCTCTAGCGAAGTCATAATCTTCATCACAAGCCTTGCTCTTCTGGGATCATCTCTCTACGCAAGAGTCTTACTTAACTCTGTGCCAGGAAAGATCCTGGTTTACAAAATAGGGGGGTGGATGCCTCCATTCGGCATCTGCATGGTAATGGACGGCCTGTCCAGTTTCATGCTTGTGACTGTAAATCTTATCGCGTTTTTTGTGGCAGTGTATTCATTGTCCTACATGAATCAATATACGGATAAGCCTAAATTTTTCACGTTGTTTTCTTTGATGGTTTGCGGAATGAACGGAGTGATCATAACAGGCGATTTATTTAATCTTTATGTATTCCTGGAGATTGCTTCTATTGCCAGTTATGCGCTGGTGGCATTCGGAACAGAAGCGGAAGAGCTGGAGGCGTCTTTTAAATATGCGATTATGGGCTCAGTGGCTTCGGCTTTTATATTCATAGGGATCGCTTTTTTATACAGCTTTACATCCACTTTGAATATGGCGGATATGGCCAGGATTTTAGCTTATAAGCAGAACGCGTGGGTTATACCTTTTGTAGGGGTATTGTTTTTAATGGGCTTTGGTTTGAAATCCGCGCTTGTCCCGTTTCACGCGTGGCTTCCTGACGCCCATCCATCTGCCCCTGCCTCAATTTCAGCCATGCTTTCAGGGGTTTTAATAAAAACATTAGGCGTATATGCCCTGATCAGAGTTTTCTTCAATATAATAGGCTCTACGCACGGCTATCTTACGGTATTAATGTTTTTAGGTGTTATATCAATGCTGGTCGCAGTTGTGCTTGCCTTGTCGCAATGGGATTTAAAAAGATTATTAGCCTATCATTCTATAAGCCAGATAGGTTATGTGGTTTTAGGCATCGGCCTGGGAACGCCTCTCGGAGTACTCGGGGGTTTATTTCATTTATTCAATCATTCGGTTTTCAAGTCGTTACTTTTCCTGAATTCAGGGTCAGTGGATTATGCAGCCGGAACAAGAGACTTAAAAGAAACAGGAGGCCTTGGAAAACTGATGCCTGTGACCGCAAAAACTAACCTGGTAGCCTCTATGGCTATTGCTGGCATACCGCCTTTCAACGGGTTTTTCAGCAAGGCCATAATTATTATAGCCTGCCTGCAGAAGGGATTTACCGGGTATGCGATTTGCGCGGTAATAGGCAGTATCCTTACGCTGGCTTCGTTTATGAAAGTGCAGAAGTTTGTTTTTCTGGGGGAGATAAAGGATAAATTAAAAAATATCAAAGAGGTGCCTTTCGCAATGTTGTTTTCTGTAGTTTGCCTTGCTATTATATGCGTATTAGGAGGACTTATGCTTTTGCCATCTTTGAGATTTTTTCTTGATGACGCAGTAAGTGTGGTATTAAAAGGTACGAGTTACGCCGGCGTAGTGCTGGAGGCAGCGTCTAGACAATGAAAAGCAAATTAGTTTTATTTATCATTGGTTTTATAGTGTGGGCGCTTTTGACATGGCCTTTAGATTTTCAGCATTTGATAGTAGGCCTGATAGTCTCGGCTTTCGTGGCTTTTATCACAGGGGATCTATTCAGCAATAGGCCTCATCATTTCGGCCACATAACCAGGTATATATGGTTTTGCTATTATATGCCTATGTTTTTATGGCAATGCTTAAAGGCTAATATAGATGTTGCGTTAAGGGTTTTAAATCCAAGATTGCCTATTAATCCGGGCATCGTGAAGGTGAAGACCACTTTAAGATCCGATACAGGATTGACATTTTTGGCAAATTCTATAACGCTTACTCCCGGGACGCTTTGCGTGGACATAGATGCTGAAAAAGGCATATTGTATATTCACTGGATTGATGTAAGGACTCAAGATATAGATAAGGCTACGGAATTGATCGTGAGTCCTTTTGAAAAAATTCTAAAAAAGATATTCGAGTGATCCTTATGAAAAATCTACGTTGGCTAACAGGTTTTGGTATTTTGGCAGCCAGTATATTGTTTGTAATGTTGTATCCGATACTGTCTTTATTGAGCTGGCAGTCAGGTTTTCTGGCGCACTCGTTTTTTATTCTCATGCTTTGTTTTGCCATGTGCCTTTTCAGGGTTATGGCTGGCCCTACCCCGGCTGACAGGGCAGTGGCGATAGATACGCTGGGGATTTTAATAGTAGGTTTCTGCGCAATCCTCAGCGTTCCTACCGGAAGAGACTGGTATCTGGATATAGCGATTGCGTGGGCCTTGCAGAGTTTTATAGGCGCTCTTGCGCTGGCAAAGTATTTAGAAGGGAGAGGGTTTGATGAATAGCTTACAGCATGCAGCCGGCATGATATTTATTGTTATCGGGCTTGGATTTGATGTTTTCGGGTGCATTGGTTTAATTAGGCTTCCTGATGTATATAACAGACTGCAAGCTACAACTAAATGCGTTACCTTAGGCACGTGCAGTATTCTTTTAGGGACATTTATATTAAAGGGATTGGGAACGACAGGGGTAAAAGCAATTCTAGCGGCGATATTTTTGCTTCTTACTTCGCCTGTTGCAGCGCATGCGCTTGCCAGAGGCGCCCATAAGTCAGGCGTAAAGCTATGGCCTAAAAGCGTAGCGGATAAATACGAACAGGATCGGAATTAGAATAATAATATGAAATATCCAAAATTAAGAGAATTAATAGAAGCGGTCAGGGCTTTGATAAAAGGCCCATATACGTCAAAATTTCCGTTTGAACCTCATGTGCCTGAAAAACGTTTCAGGGGAAAACCGGAGTATTCTAAAGATGGGTGCGTAGGCTGTAAGGCATGCGCAGAGGTTTGTCCTGCGGGCTGTATTGAGGTAAAAGATACGCCTGACGCAGAACCACCGTTGAGAAGATTGGAGCTTCATTATGACTCTTGTATATTCTGCGGCCAGTGCCAGGCAGCGTGCATTACCCAGGAAGGCATAAAGCTTTCCAGTAAATTTGACCTGGCCATATTTGACAGGAGCCAGGCAATAGAATCTATTGAAAAAGAATTGGCTTTATGCGAAGGTTGCGGATGTGTAGTCGGGGCAAAAGATCACTTGGCTTGGGTAGCGAAAAAGTTAGGACCTTTGGCATATTCAAGCCCTACGTCTTATCTGTCCGTTTTAAAAGAACTTAAATTAGCATATCTCGGTATCCAAAAGTCAGTTGATCTTACTCGCCAGGATAGGGTTAAAGTGCTTTGTCCAAAATGCCGCAGAGAAGTTACGCTTAATACCTAACCTTCCGCGCTTTATGATAAATTTAAAAGACAAATTAAAAGGTAAGATTTGCATGCTTTGCATCGGGAATATTGAGCGCGGGGATGACGGGCTGGGGCCATCTTTTGCCAAGATGTTAAAAGGCAAAGTTTCTTACGAGGTTATAGATGCAGGAGTTGCGCCTGAAAACCAGACAGGGGTTATAGCAAGATTAAAACCTGATACCATTGTCATTGTGGATGCTGTATATTTTGAGGGAGAGCCAGGAGATATAAAGATTTTTTCAGAGGAAGAGCTTGGTTCCGGGAAGATTTCAACGCATGATGTTTCCCCTAAACTATTAATAGAGTACCTTAAAGAATCCACAGGCGCGGCTATTTATATATTAGGTATAAAACCTCAGTCAAATAAATTTGGCCGGGGCCTGAGCCCTTCGGTGGAAAAAACGCTAGAGCGCCTTGCCAAACAACTGGAAAATCTACAATGTTGAATTTGTAGGGCGGCTTGACAAGACAGGGTTGGTGTGATAATATTTTTCTTACTATGGCCATTGTAGAGATGGAATTAAACAAGATACGTATAGACGAGAACAGGGGCGAGCAGGTTATTGTCCTCAAAGAAAAGCAGGGGGAGCGCATCCTGCCTATCGTGATAGGAATTATGGAAGTTACATCTATCAAGATGAAGATAAGCGGGGTAAACCCTCCCAGGCCCATGACACATGATTTGTTTTATAATGCGATAACCCAGCTGGGAGCGAAGATAGATAGAATAGTGATCGATAAATTGGAAAATAATACATTTTTTGCAAAGCTAATCATATCAGTGGATAGCCGCATAGAAGAAGTGGATGCCAGGCCGAGCGATAGCATAGCAATAGCCATACGCGCCAAGGCCCCGATTTTTGTAGACGAGCAGGTCCTGGAAAATATTTCTAAATGAGAACCAAAGACCTATCCCCTAAAAATAAGGATTTCAAGGGCGTTGAGCACAGAAAATATATAAGGCTCAATGCCATATTCCCTGTGGAATTTCAGTTTATAGACCCTGAGACATCCGGGTCTATAAGCGAAATCAAGCAGGGTTTTACAAGGGATGTGGGTAAAGGCGGCATATGCCTTGAGGTCAATAATTTAGAAGAAGGCCTTGAACAGGTTGTAAAAGAGGGCAAGGCCAAGCTGGACATCAGGCTTCATATACCTCTCGCGATGCCTGAAACAAAGGCGATAGCAAAAATCGCCTGGTATGAAAAAGTAAAATCAGGTTATCCCAATAAGTACCTGATAGGCCTTTCGTTTTTACAGATAGACCCCAAAGATAGTTCGCGAATTTATTTTCACGCCACAAGAGTAATGCTGACTCCGGCCATAATATCAGTTTTAGTTTTCTTTCTTGTAGCAGGCCTTGCTTATTTTTATTCCGCGGAATTTAAAACAAAGCTTGAAAACAGGAAACTTGTACAAGAACTGAACCAGCTCTCCATTAAGAAATCCGAACTTGAAAATAAAATCTCGGATCTGGACAGCGAACGGGATGCGGTAGGCTGTAAAATTATCCTGAATGAAGACAAGATCGAAAAATACAAAGGTCAGATCAAGGATCTTGAACAGCTTGTGGGGGGCGCCAAGGCAAAAGACAGGCTGATAGCGTATTTAAAAGAAGATAAAGAAAAAACAAAATCTGTTATGAAGCATGTCCTATACCAGAGGGCCAGGTTTAACAGAAAGATGCTAAGCCTTGACGAAGAGAATCTGTACCTGAAAAACAGGGTTTCAAAACTTTCCAATCAAAAGGTTTCCGTGGAGGACAATTTAAAGGATCTTTTGTCTTCGCTTAAGCCTGTTGAAGAAAAAAATATATCCAGCATGTATCAATGGTTGAAAAACCATAAAAACAGGCGCACCGGCCTTGTGATGAGTTACGAGGGGGATAAAGACCTGGAAGAATGGGCCTTTACTTATGACCAGTCGCTTGCTGCTCAGTGTTTTACTTTAATGGGCGATCAGCAAGACGCGAAAGATATCCTGAATTTTTATAAATATAAGGCTCAGAAATCAGACGGGGCTTTTACGAATGCCTATGATTCTCAGACAGGAAACGTAATGGAATATTATGTCCACAGCGGGCCTAATGTGTGGCTGGCTATAGCCATAGTCCAGTACATCAAGAAGTTTAAGGATGAGACGCATCTCTCAGTAGCGGAGGAGATCGCTGAGTGGCTTATAGCCTTGCAGAAACAGGATAAGGATTTTGGCATAAGAGGCGGGCCTAAATTTGAATGGTTCAGCACGGAACATAATCTTGACGCTTATGCATTGTTCGGCATGCTTTACAGGATTACAGAAGAAGAGAAATACCTTAGGGCGCAGGCCAGGACATTTGAGTGGATAAAGAAAAATTCTTTTAACAAACCCGAAGGCAGGATGAATAGAGGCAAAGGCGATGCTACTATTGCAACGGATACATTTGCGTGGGCTATCGCTAGCCTTGGGCCGAAACTTTTAAAAGAATTCGGCATGGACCCGGACCAGATCCTGGACTTCGCAGAGACAAACTGTATGGTTATGACGGATTATATGATGCAGGACGGAAAAAGAACAAAGGTTACCGGATTTGATTTCGGGAAATATGAACATCTGGCAAGAGGCGGGATTGTTTCCACTGAATGGACGAGCCAGATGGTAGTTTCGTTCAGGATAATGGCTGATTATTATGAAGAAAACAGCGATTTCAATAAAGCGAAATATTACAATAAAAAAGCCGATTTTTATCTTTCCGAAATAGAAAAGATGGTTATATCCAGCCCTTCCAGGGTAGGCCAGGGCCAGGGCTGCCTTCCTTACGCAACCCAGGATGATGTGGATACCGGACATGGGTGGAGGGTCGCCCGCGGGACAAAGACAGGCTCAACAGCAGGCACAGCCTACACTATATTCGCAAAATATAATTATAACCCGCTTGCTTTAGAATAATAAAATGAAGCGCCAGGTAAAATACGCTGTTTCCCTCTCAGCAGTCCTTATTGCTTCTTTAATAATAAGCTTTTTCAGCCACACAAAATCAACGGCACAATTTAATAATAGCGCGCATGGTTATTATAATGTAAGCTGCGTTATAGACGGAGATACGATAGGGCTTGATAATGGAGAAACAGTCAGGTATATAGGCATAGATACGCCTGAAATAAGAGAGAAGGAAAGCTCTCACTGGATTTACAAACCAATGCCTTTTGCTGAAAAAGCCAGAGATTTTAATAGAAAATTAGTCGAGGGCAAATCTGTAAAGTTAGAGTTTGATATTCAAAAAAAAGATAAATATAATCGCCTTCTTGCTTATGTGTACGCAGAAGACAAAATGGTTAATATAGATTTGGTCAGGCAAGGCCTTGCTTTGGTATACACATATCCTCCGAATATAAGATACTCTCAAAAGTTTCTAGATGCCCAAAGAGAAGCAAGGGATAATAAACGAGGCCTATGGGCCGGCCTGGAGGAAAATAAAATTTCTACATCCGAGGCAAAAAATAATATAGGTAGGGTAAGAATGATAGAGGCCCAGGTGACAGATACTTACCTGACAGAGAAATTGTTGATATTAAATTTTAAAGATAATTTTAAGGTAGTCATATATAAGAATAATATACCTCCCGGATTTAAAGATATGACCAGGTCTCCCGATAAATATTTTAAAGGTAAAATAGTCAGGGTTTATGGCATCATAAAGAACTATAAAGCTCACCCAGAGATGATGCTTCACGATTTTTCGCAATTAGAGATTTTAAAGTAATATTAAGTAATCTTACCAGCCCTAGCAGGCCTAAAGAAAAGCCTCGCCGATTCGAGCGGGCACGGTGTCCTGCGGCAGTTGGGACCATTCGGCACTGAAATAATTTCGCCGTCCGCTACGGCTTACGGCTCATTTTTTATACCGAAGGTAGTCTTGACGGTATAAAAACTTCGCCGTAATTCCTTGCGGACTTTTGCCGAAATTTTTCTAATGCGCCTCAGACCCCAACTGCCGCAGGCAGGGCGAGCCCAGACGCTTCTTTAATATCGACCTGGTCCTGAGGAGCGAAGCGACGTAGGGCGAGAATTGGCGCGGAGCGAAGTCCGCCACGCCGGGGCGGACGAGTGTCTTTTCGTAGGCCTGCTAGGGCTGGTAATGCAGATAAAAATAAGGCTTGCGTATCTTATATCAAAGTAGTATCATATAACATTCTGTAATCTTAAATAATCAGAGAAAATTTATGGCAGAAAAAACAAATATAAGAAATATAGCTATTATTGCGCATGTTGATCATGGAAAGACCACGCTTGTAGATAGTATACTGCGCCAGACTCACGTAGACCGCAACATTGAAGAAATGGGGGAATGCATCATGGATTCCATGGATCTGGAGCGCGAACGAGGCATTACTATCAAGGCCAAGAATGCCAGTGTTATTTATAAAGACACAAAGATCAATATCGTGGATACCCCCGGACATGCTGATTTTGGAGGAGAGGTTGAGAGGACTTTAAGAATGGTAGACGGGGTTTTGCTTCTGGTGGATGCCAAGGACGGGCCTATGCCGCAGACCAGATTTGTGCTCAGGAAAGCCCTGGAACTGGGACATAAGGCTATAGTTGTAATAAATAAAATAGACATGGCTGATGCCAGGATAGATTATGCAATAAACCGCACGTTTGATCTTTTCTGCGAGCTTGACGCGACAGAAGAGCAGTTGAATTTTCCGATTATTTACGCTTCCGCGTTGAAAGGTTTTGCGACACTGGACCAAGCTAAGCCCTCGGAAACAATAGCGCCTCTTTTAGATACTATCCTGGAAACAATACCAAAACCTGAAGTGAATCCGGACGCGCCTCTTCAGATTTTAGTGTTAGCGCTTCTTTCGGATTTTTATAAAGGCAAGATGGGCATAGGAAAAATTACAGCAGGCTCTATCGCAAAGGGCATGAATGTTATTCTTGCGCGAAGGGACAAAAGCCAGAAACTTTGCAAGGTTACAGCTATCTTAAGTTATGAAGGCCTTAAGCAGGTAGAACGCGATAACGCTGAATCAGGAGAAATAGTGGCTGTGGCTGGTTTTGAAGAAATAGGAATAGGAGATACAATAACAGATGCTGACAACCCTTTACCTTTAACCCCTCCTGAAATAGAAAAACCGACTGTGCGGATGATGTTCGGAGTAAATAAAAGCCCTTTTGCAGGAAGAGACGGTAAATATGTCACTTCCAGGGCGCTTCGCGAAAGGCTTTTTAAAGAAATTGAGACAAACGTATCGTTGCGTGTAGATGAGACAGAAAGTCCTGATATGTTTCTGGTGTCAGGAAGAGGGGAATTACATCTGGCGATTTTAATAGAGACTATGCGGCGCGAAGGCTATGAGCTGCAGGTTTCCCAGCCGGAGGCGATATTTATTGAAAAAGACGGAATAACGATGGAGCCTTTTGAGTTTTTAACCATTGAAGTCCCTTCAGAATATCAGGGCGTGGTCATAGAAGAGGTAGGCAGGCGAAAGGCCCGCCTTAAAAATATGTTCCAGGGCGCAAAAGGCATGGTTTATTTTGAATACGAGATTTCAACGCGGGCTGTTATAGGTTTAAAGGCCATGTTTATGACAAAGACGCGCGGCACTGCGATAATAAACCATGCGTTTGATGAATATGAACCTATGGATGAAGGCCTGTCTTTTGTAAATGCCCACGGTTCCCTGGTGTCTTCTGAAGCAGGCGTTTCCACGTCATATGCGCTTAATAATGCGCAGGAACGCGGCGAATTATTTATAAGCCCTAATACAGGAGTCTATGAAGGCATGATTATCGGCCAAAACTCCAGGCCTGAAGATCTCGATATGAGCCCGTGCAAAACAAAAAAACTTACCAATATGAGGGCTGCAGGTTCCGATGACGCTATCATGCTGACGCCTCCCAGGGAAATGACCCTGGAGCTTTCCATAGAATATCTTGGCCCGGACGAGCTTTTGGAAGTTACGCCAAAAAACCTCAGGCTGAGAAAAAAGATTTTAGACCCCCTTATCCGCAAGCGTTCCAAAAGAGCCTCAAAATAGTAAGCTACATCCACATATTTCTATCCAGGCTGCGGTATTGGATGGCTTCTGATACGTGGTCTGAGTTGATATTTTCTTTACCTTCCAAGTCCGAGATGGTGCGGGAGACACGAAGGATTTTGTCATAACAACGCGCGCTGAAGCCGAGCTCTGTCAAAGCTATTTTTAATAAGTCTCTAGATATATCATCTAATTTGCAATATTTTCTTACCATTTTATAACTCATCTGGGAGTTTGAAAAAACTCTATCGTCTTTAAATCTTTTAAGCTGTATACCTCTGGCGATTTTTACTCTTTCGCGGATTATTTCAGATTTTTCCCCAAAATCCCAAAACATTAGGCGAAAAGATAAGAAAGACAAGGATAGATAAGGGTCTACTCATCAGGGAGCTTGCTAAGCTTATCGGAGTAACGCCTGATTCTATAATAAATTGGGAGATAAGAGGGGTTAAACCAAGGGAAAGGAGTTTTAAAAAATTGGCTGTAGCACTTGACTTTTCCAAAAACCTAGTGTATAATTACTCAGTAGCTTGAGATAATGGAGTTCATTTATGCAACTACCAATATTTAAAAGAGATATAACAGTTACAATTGCTCAACGCCTTAAAGAAAATAGGAATTTCATTCAGGTTATTTCTGGACCGAGGCAGGTAGGTAAGACAACTGCTATTCGGCAGGTACTTGAAGAAATAGGTATTTCGTATCATTATGCTGCAGCTGATCTGCCGGCACCGCCTCCTGTAGAATGGATTGCTCAGCAATGGGATATAGGCCGGAGAAAAGCCTTAAATGAAAAATCTGTAATTCTCATATTAGACGAGGTTCAGAAAATATCAAGTTGGTCAGAGGAAGTTAAAAGGTTATGGGATGAAGATACAAGACAAGATATTGACCTCAAAGTAGTTCTTTTGGGTTCATCAGCACTTTTAATCCAAAAAGGCCTGACTGAAAGCCTTGCAGGCCGGTTCGAGGTTATAAGATTAGGGCATTGGTCATGGAAAGAATGCCAGGACTGTTTTAATTGGGACGTTGATAGATTTATATATTTTGGCGGTTATCCCGGTGCTGCTACTTTAATAGATAATGAAGAAAGATGGTCTCAGTATGTAAGGGATTCTTTGATTGAGACAGCCATTTCAAAAGACATATTACTTTTAAACCGGGTTGAAAAACCGGCCCTCTTAAGACAGCTGTTTGTTTTAGCCTGCGAATACGGAGGGCAAATTCTTTCCTATCAGAAGCTTTTGGGACAATTGGCAGATGCAGGCAATACTACAACCCTTGCTCATTACCAGAGATTGCTTGAATCCGCTTTTTTGATAAAGGGATTACAAAAATGGTCAGGAGGGGCTCTACGCCGAAGAAGCTCAAGCCCGAAATGGATGCCTTTAAATACAGCTTTAATGACATCCTTAGCCAATAAAAGTTTTCAGGAATGGCGCTCTGATCCTGATATGTGGGGCCGTTTAGTCGAAGTCAGCGTAGGCGCCCATCTTGTAAACGAAGGCGTACAGCATAGCGTAGAACTTTATTATTGGAGGAAAGGCAACAATGAAGTTGACTTTATCTTATCAAAAGGCAGTGATTTGGTTGCGATAGAAGTTAAGAGCGGAAAAAGGCATACAACATTGCCAGGTTTGGAGTTTTTTAGGAAGAAATATAAGATAAAAAACAGCATGTTAATAGGCATGTCGGGCATTAATATAAAGGATTTTTTTGAAACCCCCATACTTGAGTGGTTTAAATAGATATTTTTCGCACTCCATAATACTTTAACTCGTTTAATTTCAATAAGTTAATTTAATCTTATCGTCTTGAAAAATTGCATTTTTATGCTATAATTATATTACAGTTAAATATAGCTCCAAGAATAAACGTTTAGCCCTGAAACAAGGGTTATTTTTTGCCTGGATTATGTTAAACTTTAAAAAATGTTATAATTTGAAAATTATAACTATAGGGATAGCTATAATATTTTTATTTGTAAATGTAGTCTATTCTACAGAGACTCTGCGCCTTGAAATTGGGGCAGGGGATGACACTTACCAGCGTATAAGCGCATTATATAAAGAAAAAAAAGATGCCGACACGCCTTCTAGTTTAAGTTTGTACGGAGAGGCTGCTTTTATTAGACCAGAATCTCCTTATGTAGATCCATTAGATGAATATTTTTGGGAGAGCTGGGAAGAATTTGGCGGTACTACCTATTTGAGTGATAAGGTTAGAGAATCTATAATTCAAAGAATAGAATATTTATTGCCCCAACAATGCGAAATTCTTGACCTTATGTCAGGAACTTCTTCTTGTGTAAATATAAAGCATGGAAGAAGAATTCACGGAATAGGGCTTACAGCAAATGCTTTAAGGCAAAATAAAACGCTTGATAGCTGGGAAGTTTTGAACATAAACAAAAATCCTCATTTTATGCTAAATAAAAAATTCGATGTTGTTATAATTTCATTAGGGATGAATTATCTAGTTAGGCCAATTGAAGTATTAAACTCTGTACACGAGCTTTTAAAACCAGAAGGTATAGTTATTATTGTCTGTTCTACTAATTTGCATGATCATAGAAAAATACCTGATATATGGATGTACCCCGATAAATATGGTTTTAAAGATCAACTTGCACTTACAAAGGATTACTTGGAAAAAACCGGAGTTTTTAAAACAGAGGTTATTATGGATAATAATCGTATAGATAATTTTTTAGGATTTATTGTAGTAGGAAAAAAAATTGTACCTTTGGATAATAAGTTACAAAACATCAACGCCAAGATTGTAACAGCAATACAAGGTTCAATATAATGTATTCGGGTTTAACAATGAAAGATATCCACTAGATTAGGTGTTAGCGAGACAACAGTATATAACTGGGAAATAAGAAATAAAAGGCCTTATAGAAGAACAATAGGACATCTTAAATCCATCCTCGGCTTAACTGAAAAAGATATCTCTATCTAATGACCGATATTGTATTGCTTCTGCTATGTGATCCGCGTTAATATCTTCACTCTCTTCAATATCCGCAATGGTCCTGGCTATCTTAAGTATCTTATTATATGCCCTTGCGCTGAAGTTAAGTTCAGTCATTGCTATTTTAAGCAAATCCTGCTCTTTTTGGCCTAATTTGCAATACTTACGAATCTGCTTGTGAGACATATGAGCATTGCAAAATATTCTCTCATCTTTAAACCTCTCAAGCTGTATATCCCTAGCTTTTTTAACCCGTTCTCTTATTTGGGCTGAACTCTCGCAAGGCGACAAGTCTACCAATTCTTTATATTTAACAGAAGGGACTTCTATGTGAATATCGATTCTGTCGAGCAGTGGCCCTGATATTCTTGAGCGATACCTTTGGAGCTCATTCGGCGTGCACCTGCATGAAGATTTAAGGTCGCCATAATGGCCACACTTACAACCATGCAGCACACAATAGCAACATTTCTGGCGTATATACTCTTGATATAAGCCTCAATCTGAACGATTTTAATCCTAAATACCCTAAAAATCCCAAGACATTAGGCGAAAGGATAAGGAAAACGAGAATGGATAGAGGAATGAAAATAAAAGAACTTGCTGAAATTATTGGCGTAACGCCTGATTCTATAATAAATTGGGAGATAAGAGGGGTTAAACCAAGAGGCAGGAAGCTTGAAAAGGTAAAGACTTTTCTTGAGCATTCAACCTTGGAGATAGTATAAATATAAAGAAAACAGGCAGGAAGATTTCCGAACTTGCAAGAGAGGCGTTTTGAGAGCTTTCTTGAAGATTAACCTGAACATGAAAGCGTACAATTATCTTGACAGTAAGGAGCTTAAAGGTCCTTGACAAGAAGATTTTTTTAAGTATAATATTCATATATCCAAATATTGAGAAATAAGGAAATTTATGGAAGAATTAGCCTATAAAATCAAAGCAGATTTTTTAAAAGTCTTATCCCATCCTATTCGCCTTCAGATTATTGAACTGTTAAAAAACGGCGAGAAAAATGTAGGTACAATTACTAAAACCATTGGCATACCGCAGTCCAGTCTTTCTAGTCATTTACTACTTCTTAGGGAAGGCGGCATATTAAGATCAAAACAGCAAGGAACACTTATTTACTACAGTATTGAGGATCATGATATCTTTCGTGTTTTGCGACCCATTGCAGAAATGCTGCGTAAAAAACTTAAAAAAACAGAAGTAGTATTAAACAGTTTGAGTAAAGAAAAGTAAACTTGAGAGGAGATGAGCTGTTGGGAAAGCCAGAAGAGTGCAGGATAGGTCTTGTTAGTTTAGGAATATAATTTTAATTGTTCTAGTTAATTAGGCTTAAAAGCCTTAGGATATATAAATTCTGTTTTATTTAAAAGTCATCTTTTTATTTTTCCTTTCAACAAGGCCTATCCTTAATCATTTCATTTTCAAGAGTTAGCATTTAATTCAATGGTTTAACTCTATCGTGGCAAAAAAACTATATGTTTCAATTCCATGGAAAAAATATAAATACTGAGCTTGATTTATTGAGAGTAAAAGTTCAAGCCTATGATTTCATAAGGGCTCTAAAATTCGATAAAGGCAGTTTAGAAAAACTCTCCGATTTAATATACGAACTAACAAAGGTCCTGGTTTTAAACCAACAGGAGGCGTATATAACCGTAAACATGTATAAACTGGAACATAGGAAGGGTATCGAGATCTGCGTACAGACACAATGCGAATCTATAGAGCGAGTTCGAGATATTTTAAGAAATGACTATAACTTTGAGAAAAAAGGTATTTTCTTTGATAAGAGCGCTGGTTTTTTGGATGTCTTTGAATTTAAAAAAGAACCTCAGTCGAAAACGGATATTCATATTATCAAATTGCTTACATAATCTGAGGAGATTAAGGACAACATGTTTAAAATAGGCGATAAGGTAATCCATAATTCTTATGGTTTATGCGAGATATCTAATATTGAAACTATCGAGAATACCTATTGGGGAAAGCAGGAGTGCTATATTATTTATATGCAAAAAATAAAAGCAATGATCCCTATTACTCATGCTGAGGTTTTGCGCTTGCCTATAACTCAAGAAGAAGTTGCTCATATTTTGGCAATGCTTGATAACTTAGAAGATTTGCCTAAAGATACAGGTGCCGAAAACCGTATTGATTTTTATACTGAAAAATTTAAAGCAAATAGCTCTTTCAAAAATGCAGAGATTCTAAAAGATTTAACGTATTTAAAAGAAACGGATAGACTTATTGAGAAAGAAAAGAAGTTGTTAGATTGTGTAAAAAAGATATTAGTTGAAGAGATTTCCTATGTCAAAGGGATGACTACATTAGAAGTCGAGAAAATAATTAATCAGCATCTATATAAACCCATAAAGAAGGTTAATAAATGCCCAAAAAGATAATTCTAAAGGTAGGTGATGCGATAGAGTACTCTGGCAGACGCGGCGTTGTGATTGAAAAGATTAGAATAATTTCTACAGGCGAGTTGGTTAAAGAATATAGATATAATAAAGATGGCTATGATGTAGTTTTAACCCTTAAAGATAAGCAATGGGTCTTTGACCTCTGGGTTAAAGATACGGCCATCCATATTTTAGAAAAAAAAGAACCCGGCAAATAGGAATAAAAATAAGTTTAAAAAAAGGAGAATGTCTAAAATGGCGCCATTTATGCATACTATAAAAGGAAGAATTGTATCATTAGACGGTAACAAAAAAGAGATTAGTTTGTTGGTTAAAGATAATCTTGGTGAGGCAGTTGTGCAGAAGAAGTTAGATTTTAATTTAGATTCACATGTCCGCATTACCAATGGTTCAGAGCAATCAATGGGACTATCGGCCTTAAAAATAAACCAGAATGTAGAGGTCGGTTATTTTAGCAATAAGTCCAAGATGACAGCGTCATTTATTAGAGTTATAAACTAGAGGCACATCTATGGAAGTTTTTGATTTGGGTATTGCCTGGAATAGGCAAGAGGATAGTGAATTTATTGCAGATTTAAACGACTATGCCTTGAAAAAGGGTTTAAGACCTTATATTATGCATGCCTATAATTTCTACGGTTCCTTAAAGGGTTTCACAGAAGGTTATATTTCTTTTCGCTACTTTTTTGACCGAACATCAGATGATGTCCCTGCATTCAAAGGATTAGCCGATTTTTTAAAGAGAAAGAAAATAATATTTATCAATCATGCGGATAGGGTTAAAAGATCACATGATAAATCCTTGATGCATACAGATTTTATCGGTCATAATATTCCTTATCTTTCCCAGGAGAAAATTATTCCTCTAAATTTAAAAAATAGGCCTGCCTGGTTCAAAGTGTTTTACTGCCTGGGAGAGGTTATACCTTCATGGTGGAACCCTGTAACTCATATGTACGATATTTTGACCCCAGCTGAAATAGATAAATTCAAGTTATCGGATTTGTTGCCATTAATGAAACAAATTGCATATAGCGTAAGATTAGATTTTTTTACCAGCGAAATAGTCTTAAATGAGAAACATAGTTTTTACGTGGTTGATTATGTCAATGACCAGCCGGATATGCGCAAAAAATCTAAATTCGATAAAGGGGTTCCCGACGAAGTAGTAGAAAAAATCGTGGAGGATATAGTCCTTTTTGTGAAACAGAGAACAATGTGGAAGCCTAAGCGATGGCCCATAGAATTTTTGATGCAAAAATAATAAAAGCTGACTCTGATAATAATAGATTGGTCGTTCAAAGAAGGAGGATGGATACTGCCGGCACGGCGAAAAATTCAAGGATAGTTTTTAACGTAGATTCTTATGCTATCATTACGAACAAGGACAATTCTTTCTTGATGAAAATGTGTGATCTTAGACCAGGTGACAGGGTAAATATAGATTTTGTAAAGATGAAGGATATTGTAGGAGCAGAAGATAAGAGTCTACTTGTCAAAGGAATTAATGTGATGGAGTAATTAATTAACAGTTATAATTCTGAAAGGAGGTGAATGGGTATGGCGGAATTTTTCAGCCAGTTTGACCTCAATTTGAATGTGTAACTACTTCTGAAGCTGCTGGAAGCATAATAGAATGGTTAGCTTTCCAAGCAGTATAACGCAGCATACGAGCTTCTGCAAGATTTTG
>Ga0210050_1000195_pt1 | contig 83144 bp, 79 predicted proteins | sample CryGey132114_all_FD_185463 | JGI IMG/M metagenome (GOLD analysis project Ga0210050, IMG submission 185463) | Groundwater microbial communities from aquifer - Crystal Geyser CG22_combo_CG10-13_8/21/14_all (SPAdes) (version 2) | ecosystem: Environmental > Aquatic > Deep subsurface > Groundwater ... | reverse complement strand
ATTAGATGACAACTTAGGCCTTAAAGTTTCACTTGCGCCTGAATTTTCAGGAGACGAAGGTAACCTTATTGAAGAAGCTAGTTCTGATACTTCGACTGCGAGAAGGTTAAAGACAGGTACAAAATTCAGAGTTCAAAGTCAGCTTGGTAAAAAAACGTCTGTTTCTTTTTCAAGTACTCTTGGTGGAGAAGTTGAACAAAAGCAAGAAATGAATGTGAATTACGATTTTAATCGTGCATGGTCCCTTGAGGGGGTTTATGAGTTGAAATCATCTACAGAGGAAAATCAAATTGAAACTCAATCAATTGGAGCAGACGTAAAGTATAAATGGTCATTTTAAGAAGAACTATATTCATTATAATTATGACGGTCGTATCAATTTCGTCTTGGGCAGATATTTCAAAAGTTGAAGTTATTTGTCCGGATCAAAGTCTGTGTTCTGATTTTGAAGCCAAGATTCAAGGCCTTTTAACTAATAAGAAATCAAGAGAAGATATTGAGAAGGCTCTCGAGTTTATATTACTCGATACTTCAATCGATAAACTTAGTTATGAACTTTATGAAATTGAAGGTCGCCAATGGCTTGTAAAGATTTTCGCTGTTCCGAAATTGAGGATAAATGATATCAGTTATACTGTAGATAATCGTGACCTTGATATTTCATCAATAGCTTCAATTGTCCCAATAAAAATAAATGGTTTTTTCGACACTGACCAAGTTGAAGAAAGTGTAGCTTTAATTAAAGATCAACTCACTGAGCGCGGTTATCCTGATGCTTCTGTTACTTCAAAAACTAACAAAGCAGGTGCAGGCTTAGATATTTTAATAAATATTAAAGCAGGCGAAGGAATTAGAGTTTCATCTATTGAAGTTAAGACAGATGTTAAATCTGTTGAGGCTAATATTCACCATGCATTTGAACCTCTTTTGTTCGGCACTTGGAATCTGGCACAATCAAGAGACATCATTGAAGCCTTGGAAAAAAATTATTTTGAACAAGGCTTTTGGAGCGCTGATTTAAACGCAAGCCTTGTTAAAGGGAAAAACCAAAATAGCTTAGTTGTTGATGCTATTTTGGGAAATCAGTATTTATTTGATTTCAAAGGAAATAACAATGCTTCAAGGGCAGATCTTTTAAACGCCATCAAATTAAGCTCAACTGGTTTGAATCTTTTGCAGGTTGATGAATCTATAAAAGAATCAATTTCTAAGTTTTACGCCAATTTTGGTCTTTATGATGTTCAAGTCGTAACAAGATCTAAAAAGACATTAGATAAAAAAGGAATTAATAGACTTGAGTTTTTTGTAAAAATCGATGAAGGGATTAAAACACAACTTTCAAAAGTAAATATTGATGGAAATCAGTTTTTTTCTAACGACTATTTTGATGGTTTAATCATTGAAAAATGTTCCGTCCTTGTTTGTCGCGGTTATTTTGATAGAAAATTCTTTACTGAGTTTTCCGGCGAAATAAGAACTCAATACCTGAAAAACGGTTTTGTTATGGCTTCAGTGAGTTCTCCTGACTTTAAAAAGGATGAATCCGGAAGCGTCAATGTAAGATATTCAATTATTGAAAATCAACGTGTCGAACTTACTGCTATTGATTTTCCTGGATTAACACCGGAATTAAAATCTCAAATTCTAGGTATATTAAAATCAAAAGTTGGTAGCCCTCTTGATGTAACGGTTATAGAAGAAGATATGTCCAATGCTCTTAATTTACTTCGCGATGAGGGATATTTCTTTGCCCGACTTACTCAACTTAGAAATGATAAAGTCGTTAAATATGGACGATCTTTACAAACTGCACAGTTAACAATTCCTTTTGAGCTAGGTCGTAAAACATATTTTGATGGAATTTTGGTTAGTGGTAATATTTCTACCAAAACGTCAGTAATTGAAAGAGAGTTTGATTTAAAAAAAGGTGATTTGGTTACTAGTCGAGAAATTAATAGGTACAGAGACAGATTAACGGCTCTTGGCTTGTTTGCTAATATTAATATTTCTCCTTTTTTAACTCAATCATCTGAAAACAACGAATATTGGTTAAGTTTACTCGTTGAAGTGAAAGAAAGAAATTTTGGTCTTGGCGAAATAGCACCAGGATATCGAACTGACTTAGGTCCTAAGGTTAGCTTTCAACTTGCCTATAATAACTTAAATGGAATGAATAGAACGGTAAGCTTAAAGTTGCAGTCAAATATTCGACTTGATAGTAGTGAGTTTGATTCAAGAAGGGATGCCGAAAACCATCGAAGACCAGAGTTTTCAACAGAGCTTAGCTTTAGAGAGCCATGGCTTATGCCAAATTTACTCGGCTCTAAGTGGGATTTAGAATTTTCCACTTCATTTAAACGACAAAGATTTTATAGTTTTGATGCAGACATTTTTAGAATAGGTCCCAAGCTATCTAAACAATTTGGAGACCACTTCATTGCTTCTGTTAAATATCAGTTTGAAGATATTCGTCAGTTTGATGCTACTGAAAACAAGGACGGTGATCGATTTCAAATTGGAGGTATTACGCCTTCAATTTCATTGGACTACAGAGATAGTCCCATTATTCCAACAAAAGGCGCCCTGTTTGGTCTTTCATGGGAATTTGCCAACCCTTACTTTGCTTCTCAGAAAAAAGAGAACTTAGAAATCAATTTTAATAAACTTACTTCGAGAAACAGGTTTTATTATCCTCTTGGAAATCTTGTTTTAGCGCTTTCAATTAGTGGAGGCCTACAAACCAACTTTGCGAATGATCTTCAAAAGGATGCCAACGGCAATTCAGTCCTTGGGACTGATGGTAGTCCCCTCACTGTAGGGTATATTCCCTCGATTAAGGTCTTTAGATTGGATGGTATCGATAATGTTAGAGGCTTTGGTGATGATGAAATTAACAGGTTACCAATTGGTCTTGATATTGGTGAGCTTCGTATTCAAGATACGGTGACATACGTAAATTATAAGTTTGAGCCGAGATACTATTTTTCAGACTTGGTTGCTCTTGGGGTCTTTTTTGACGCGGCCGGTCTATATGTTAATCATTTTTCACCTCTTCAGGTTCGAACTGCAGTGGGTCTAAGTGCTAAATTAGTTACTCCTGTTGGGTCTTTAGACTTCGATTATGGTGTGAAATTACATCGTCAACGCTACACGTCAAGCCAAAGAGAGAGTTTTGGCCGTTTTCATTTAAGTATTGGTTCATTTTAAGCTTTATTCGATCTTGACTTGCGGCCCAATAATCTAGTACAAGGATTGCCACGTGTTTTTTTGGCCAAGTTATTGGTCTAACCGTCCCTTTATTTTTTGTGGAAAAGGTTTTTTATGTTTACTCAAAAATCATTTGTTCTAAAACCCGCTGATGCTGACAAAAAATGGTTTGTTGTCGATGCCCAAGACATGGTCGTTGGTCGTCTTGCAAGCAAAATTGCTCATATCATTCGTGGCAAACACAACCCAAAGTATACACCTCATACTGACTCTGGTGATTTCGTTGTCGTAATCAATGCAGAGAAAGTTAAGTTTACTGGTAATAAGTTAGATAATAAGACTTATAACTGGCATACTGGATTTGTTGGTGGAATTAAATCTCGTACAGCTCGTGAGCAACTTGAGCGTCGTCCAGATCTTATTCTTTTGGATGCAGTTCAAGGAATGCTTCCAAAAAATACACTTGGTCGTGCACAACTTACAAAGTTAAAAGTGTATGCAGGTGAGAAGCACCCACACGAAGCACAAAACCCACAAAAGATTGAACTTTAGAAGGAATATAAGTTATGGCAGCAAAAGGTAAACAATACGATGCTCAGTCAGTAGGAAGACGTAAAACTTCGGTTGCACGTGTTTATGTATCTGCTGGTACTGGAAAGATCACAATTAACAAGCGTGAATTTTCAGAATATTTTCCAAAAGCAACTAACCGTTATGTCGTTAATCAACCGATGAGCCTTCTTAAAGTTGCTGATCGTTATGATGTAAACGTTAACGTTTATGGTGGTGGTACTACAGGTCAAGCTGGTGCTATTCGTCTTGGTGTTACAAGAGCTCTTGTAAAACTAGATCCAACTATCCGCGCTGAACTTAAGAAAGCAGGATTCTTAACTCGTGACTCACGTAAAGTTGAGCGTAAGAAAGCAGGTCTTTCTGGTGCACGTAAGAAATTCCAGTTCTCTAAACGTTAATCGGTTGGACAACTACTATTCAGAATTTGACAGGGCCCACGAAAGTGGGCCTTTTTATTGGTAATGAATAATAAATTTTCCCATATTCAAATTCGTGGCGCTAAAACTCATAATCTTAAAAATATTGATGTCGATATAGCCCTTGGTAAATTAACTTGCTTAGCAGGTCCTTCAGGGTCTGGAAAAACAAGTTTGGCCTTTCATACAATCTTTCAAGAATCTAAGCGTCGCCTTATAAATTCATTTCCTTCAGATATAAAGTTTTTTTGGGATATCCCACAGACTGCTGATGTTGATAAAATTGAACCCGTTTTGCCTGTTTGGTCTTTACCTCAACACAATCCAGTTGTTGGAGCTCGTCCGAGCATGGGCGATCTTATGGGGTTAACGGAAAAGCTTCAGCAACTCTTCTTTTTTTTGGGAATGAATCATTGCCCTGAACACAATCTTCCTTATAAAAAAAGTAAGCACTGGACAAAATTTGCATCCACGCTTAAGCAAGACGATTCAGTTCTCCATATCTTCTTAGATCAAACAGATTACAAGACACATTTAAAGACTTCTATCATGCCTGTGAGAAGCTTTGATGATGATATTAAGGCTATTACTGGATTTCGAGCTGAGGATAAATGGTGGGAAATTACCAGAATTAAAAGTAGAGACTTTAAAGATAAAGTTGAAACGAAGCTTAATGAAATGGAGCTAAATCATTTTCATGGTGACTTTAGAATTATTTCTTCAGATGGGAAGCTCGATACTGTTTTAAGTGCAGTAAGCGAAAGGTCTTGTCCAAAATGTCATGAAGCCGAAGCTCAAGAGATTACTCATTTTAATCATCTCTCCCCTTATAATGGTATCGGTGCCTGTAAGGAGTGTGATGGTCACGGAATGATCCTTAAATATGATCGAGAGAAGCTAGTCAAAGATCCAAGCTTGACTACCAAAGATGGTGCTGTCAGTGTCATGAATTATAAAAGCTTTTTACCATGGCGAAATGACATGTTTAAGGCTTTTAAAAGACAAGGCTTAGACCTAGATAAGCCTTTTAAGCAGCTGTCAGAAAAAAAATGGAAGCTTCTTTATGAGGGAGATGGCGCCTATCCAGGTTTTAATGATTTTTTCGAATATCTTGAGTCCAAACGTTATAAGACACATGTTCGAATTCTAATTAGAAGTTTAAAGAGTGAGTTTCTTTGTCCGAGCTGTAGCGGTTCAAGATTATCATCTAAACTTAATGGCTACGCGATTGACGCAAATGGATTAATCTTTTGGCATAAAATTATTGGAATGAATCTTGGTGCCCTTTTAGAGCAACTTACAATAATTGATAAATATTGCAAAAAACATCCTCACTTCAATAAGGTTTCTAAGGTTTTGGCCGACCTTCTTGAAACTGCACAAACAGCGATTTCATTAGGTATTGAAAACTTAAATCTTTCAAAAAAAGTCAAACATCTAGCCGCCGGTCAATATCAACGAGTGCTTCTAACAAAACTGTTATCTTTTAGAGGTTCAGGCTCATTGTTCGTCCTTGATGAACCAACGCTTGGTCTAGATGAAAATGAAATTCAAAAAGTCATAGAATGTTTAAAAGATCTAAGAGATCAGGGCAATACCGTATTAGTCGTTGAGCATGCTCCAGATTTTTTAAAAGCATGTGATGAAATTATTGAGATGGGACCTGGTGCGGGGATTGCTGGTGGCAGTATTACGTATCAAGGTAAGCCCAAAGTTGCAGGAAAATACAAATTCGATATTGTTAAGAAAAAAAACTTTTCCAATTTTATTAAAGTTAAAGATGCTCCAGGACCATTAGACTGGTGTTTTGATTATGAAATTCCTATCGAAGGAATAACGGTTGTGACTGGGCCTTCAGAAGGCGGAAAACGCCAAGCCGTTTTGGAGCTTCTAGAGAACTGGTCAGTTGATAAAGATTCTGTCACGGCTGAAATTGAAGTGAAGCAAGAATTTGATAAAGTGATAAGCTTTGCTGCAGAAGCCTCAAAAGTTACGGCAAGGTCCACTGTGGGAACTTTTCTAGGCCTTTCAACCTATATTCGAAAACATTTTTCTGAACTACCCGTCAGTAAAGCCATGGGTTTAAAAGAGGGTCATTTCTCTTATAACTCAGAACTAGGAAAGTGCCCGAGCTGTGAAGGTAGAGGAATTATTCAAATTGACATGAACTTTATGGAAGACGTTCTTCTTACATGTGAAGACTGTAAGGGTATGAAGCTTCGAACTTATTATGCGCAAATTCGTGACGGTCATCAAAGCTATCATGAAGCACTCAATAGACCCGTCTTAGAGGCGTTTAGCCAAGTACCTACGACTGCTAAGGCAAAGAAAATACTGGCAGCAATGGAGACCTTAAAATTAGGTCATCTAAGCCTAGATCGATCACTACAGAGCTTATCTGGTGGCGAGAGACAACGTATTAAGCTTCTAGCTCAAACCTTGGTAAGAATGAAGCCGTCACTTTTGATGTTTGAAAACATTAGCTTTGGTTTATCACCAATAGATTTAGAAGCGGTTTATAAGTACCTGCAAAGACTTAGGGAGCAGGCACATACTCTAATATTGGTCGATCAACATCCGTATTTGCGAGAAATGGCAGATATTAGCCTGGAAATTCAGTAACTTACAGAACTCCCTAAAGCCTGATAAAATCAGTTAAGAAATCAACAAAAATAACCGACTAGTTACATACACCTTTGGTCTTTGAACGGGGAATGTATGCATTTTACTAGGAAATTAATCATTATACTGAGCATGTCGATGTGCTCCAGCTCCCTGTTTGCGACAACCTTCATTCCTTTACCAGTTGAAGATCAAATCGATGCAACAGACAGCGTTGTCTGGGCAACTAATGAGGGAAAGGCATACAAAAAATTACCATCAGGTGAAGTTGTTACTGAATACAGTTTTAAACTTTTGCAATCAAGTGGTTTAGCTGAGCACAAAATTGTCTCTCCAAACTCATTTAAAATTCTCGCCCCAGGCGGACTTTGGCAGGGTCGATTTTATCAAGTTCATGGAGTTGCAGAATTTAAAAAAGGTGAATCAGCATTATTATTTTTAAAGCAAACTCCGCATGGCTGGTTTGTGAACAATCTCTCGATGGGAAAATATAATATTATTGAAGATACAGAGGGAACTTGGTTTAAGAACACAGTTTTTCCAGATCATCCAAAACTTGGTTTGATTTCTTTAAAACAAATGAATCAGATGTTAGAACATAAATTTGATACACCACTAGTTGGTATCGATATCGATAAATATGTTCATAAGACAATAAATAATCAACACATAGATTCAAAAAACTCTAATTCATATGCCCGAAAACCTGCCTCGATTGAAGAAGCTCTAGAGCCTAGCGAATCAGGCTATGGAATTATGTGGATGATGTTCTTTTTTGGAATACTTGGTTTTATTTACAGAGTTAGAGCAAAAAAACTAAATTGAGGAAGCGTTGATAAAAAAAATTATCATTTTATCAATCTTGAATATGCTCTTTTTAGATCAGTCTTTTGCCTATACAAAAAACCGTGGTCAAAGTGGAAATATCATTAAGTGGAAAGATGCTACAACTAATGTAAGTTTCGTCTTTCATCCAAATTCAGGAACTATCAACGAACAAAACGCTTTCACTTCTTCATTGTCAGAATGGTCTAACGCTCAAGCGATGACTCTTAATGCTTCAATTGGAAGTGGTACACCAAGTGCCGACGTAAATGATGTCTATTTCAGTAATAATGCATCACTCTTTGGAGGCAGTGGAGTTGCTGCTGTAACAAACGTGACTTATGACTTTGATACAGGAGAAATTTTAGAGTCAGATATTATTGTCAATAGTTCGATGGGGTTAAGTGAAACTGTGGGTTCTAGTAATTACGTAGGTGATGTTCTTGGCCATGAAATTGGGCACGCTATTGGCCTTGGTCACTCTGAAGTAAAGCACTCTTCGATGTTTTATTGGTTAACCCGCGGTCAAAATACGATGTCTCAAGATGATCTTGCAGGTGCTCACGCGCTTTATCCAATTGGTAGCAGCTCAAAAGGTAAATTTACAGGCCGTGTTGCAGGCGGTACAAATATTGGTGTCTTTGGTGCTCATGTCCAAGCTATTTCTGAAAAAACCGGAAAAGTTGTGGCTTCAAATTTTTCAGAATCAAACGGATCATTTGAGATAGATGGTTTACCACTAGATGACAATTATCTATTTTATGTTTCTCCAATGAAAAATAAAACGACTATGCCTGAGTTTTATTCAGATATCAGATCAGACTTTTGCCCTTCTGGTTCAAGTTATAGAGGTTCTTTTTACCAAAGTTGTCAAAGCTCAAAACGTGGGTACCCTCAAGCATTAACTCTTAGCTCATCAGCTCCATCAATTGACTTGGGAACAATTAGTATCCGTTGTGATTTAGATGTTCCACAAGATTATTTGGCTGATAAAGAAGTTCTTTTTGATATTCCTTCGGTCGATCTTTCAGGCAATCCTGGAAATAATATGGTTGGCTATATCACTCCAGATCAGTTTAATTCTGGAGCAGCTGATCGTCTTCACATCGATCTTACTAATTATAATATGGGTGGATCTTCAAATCTTTACTTAGAATTTAAAGTTACCTATCAATCTCTTTATTCGGTAATGCACTTAACGGCACAAGCAGAAAGAGCAAGTGTTGCTCAAGGAATAATTGACCCATTTAATGCAAGCTATGCAACTTTGGGTTCAGTCTCTGTCAACGATGCTGATGGTAATCCAAATATGGAGCTTGTCGGAAAGGTTCCCCTTTCTGTGTCAGCAATTAATAACGATTTTGAAATTATTTTAACGCCACAAAGTTTTGATGACTGGGAAGCTTCAGTTGGCTCTTATGGATCAGAAGATTTTTATTCAAGAAGAACGCAGTTCGCTGATTCTTTAACATTTTATTTATTAACATATCGTATTGTTCAAAATGTTTCAGGAAGCTATGTCCACTATGCAGGTCCAGCTCATACAAGTGCTAGCTCAAATATTTCATGCTTAGATGCAGCCTCAACTTATACAATTGTTGGTAATGTTCAACAGTCATCTGAATCTGCAAGCAATAAGAGAAAAGCAAAGCAAGATGACGGTGGATTCGCCTGCGGCAGTGTTAATATTTCATCAGATGGCGGCGGGGCCGGTGGCAGTGGCGGATTTCTAAGTTTTTTAATTGGTTTAATTGCAATTTGTGTCATTAGCGCTGGTCAAAAGAAGGAAATCACTTGGTTTAGCGCATCATAGAGGTCATAATAAATATAAGTTTGACTTATGTTTTAGGTGGTCTCTATGTCCAACAATAAAATTAAAAATGTATTAATTTTAGTAATTTTAACTTTATGTGTAATACCGATTGTTGCATCTGCCCAAAATCTAGTTGAAGAAAGAATCAGAAGAATCAGCGATAGGAAAAAATCAGTCTTTTTAAACAGAGGGATTTTTCATAATGGTGGTCCAAGTAACCCATCAAGTCTTAAAGCAGTGCGCCACTCCTATAATCAAAAACTTGGCTATGAAAGACTGGTAATGGACTTTGAAACGGCTAAAGTACCTAGAATCTATGGTCATATTGCGACGGGTGAAAAGAAACTATACTTAGATTTGTTTGATACTGAAATCAAGGGAGCTATTGGGTCCTTTGGCAGTAGCAAATATGTTGAAACGATTAACTTTTTTCCAATCTCATCAGATACACTTTCAGTAGAAATTCACTTTAAACAAAGTGTCAGCGTTGATATCTTCTATCTAGAATCACCGGGACGTTTTGTGATAGACGTCAAGGGTTAGATCACTACATTTCGACCTCGGTCTTTTTATCAATCTCTCACAGGAGCATGAACCCATGTCTGACATGGATAATGATTATCAAGTGCAAATAAAACCAGAAGCTGCGGAGTTAACTAAACTTCCAGAAACAGTGGTCGTTATACCGATCATGAATAGTCCAATTTTTCCAGGCATGATTGCACCAATCATTTTATCAGAAGATAAATTCACACCAGAACTTGATCAGCAATTGTTGCGCTCAGGCTACGTGGCTCTTAACTTGGTAAAACAAGATCTGAAAAATGAAGATGGAGAGATGATTCCTGAAGAGGAAATTGATCTTGAAAGTCGTGAAATCAGAACTCGTGATATTTATAAAGTTGGAGTTCTATGTAAAGTTGTAAAAAAACTTAAGCTTCCTGATGGATCAGTTAACGTACTCGTTCATGGAGTAAAGAGATATAGAATCTCTGAGTTTGTAAAAGAAGAACCAATCATCGAAGCAAAGTTTGAAGTCTTTGATGACATTATTGAGGCGGATGAAGAGCTAGACGCTTACACTCGCTCAGTCATTAATCAAGTGAAACGTCTGTCTGAAATCAACCCGTACTTTAACGAAGAGATGAAATTAGCCATGCTTAATTCACCTTCTCCGGGAGCATTAGCAGACCTTGTAGCATTTGCTCTTTCTCTTGATATTCCAGAAGCACAAGACTTCTTAGAGTCACTCGTAGTAAAAAAACGTTTTGGAAAACTTCTTATTTATTTAAAACGTGAAAAAGACGTTGCAGATATTCAAAAGAAAATCTCAGATGAAGTTAATGATAAAGTTAACAAGTACCAAAGAGAGTATTTTCTTCGTGAGCAGTTAAAAGTTATTCGTAGTGAACTTGGAATGGAAGAAGACGAGAAGTCTCGTGATTTAAAAATCATTAAAGAAAAGCTCGCTAAAATGGAAATGCCAGAGCAAGCCAAAAAAGCAGCTCTAGAAGAACTGGAAAGATTAGAGGCAATCCCTGATTCATCACCAGAATATAATGTGGCAAGAACTTATCTTAATTGGATGGTTGATCTTCCTTGGGATACTTCTACAGAAGATAAAATTGATATTCCAGCTGCAAAAAAGATTCTAGAAAAAGATCACTACGGTCTAGAAAAAGCAAAAGAGCGTATTCTAGAGTTTTTAGCTGTACGTAAACTTAAGCCAAACTATGACGGTACAATACTATGTCTATCGGGTCCTCCAGGTGTTGGTAAAACTTCACTTGGTAAGAGCATCGCTGAAAGCTTGGGGCGTAAGTTTTATCGCTTCTCTCTTGGTGGAATGCGCGATGAAGCTGAGATTAAAGGGCATAGAAGAACTTACGTAGGTGCGATGCCTGGCCGTATTATTCAAGCGCTTAAGCGTGTTGAAGTGAATAACCCAGTTATCATGTTAGATGAAATCGATAAGCTAGGTAATAGCTACCAAGGTGATCCAGCATCAGCTCTACTTGAAGTTTTAGATCCAGAACAAAACTCTACTTTTATTGATAATTATTTAGATCTTCCTTTTGATTTATCGAAAGTTCTCTTTATTGCTACAGCAAATTATATTGGCGAAATTCCTGAGCCATTATTAGATCGTATGGAAGTGCTTGAGCTTTCTGGATATACGATTGAAGAAAAAGTTAATATTGCTATCAAGTGGGTTATTCCAAAGCAGCTTAAAAAACATGGTTTAACTAAAAGTGATTTTTCTCTTGGAGCTCCAGTCTTGAAAAAGCTGGTTAGTGACTATGCTCGTGAACCTGGTGTTCGTGTGATGGAGCAAATGATTGCAAAGCTTTGTAGAAAAGCAGCACTCGATAAAGTTTCATCTAAAAGAGCTAAAAAGTTTGTACCAAAACTTTCGGATCTTGAGTCACTACTTGGATCTGCAAGATACGAGACAGAAAAAGCAGATAAGATTCAAAGACCAGGTGTTGTAACGGGTCTTGCGTGGACTGCGTACGGCGGAGATATTCTCTCAATCGAAACGTTGCCATTGAAAGGTAAGGGCGGATTTAGACTTACTGGTCAGCTTGGTGATGTTATGAATGAATCTGCTAGCCTTGCTTACAGTTATGTTAGAAAACTCCTACAAGAAGAGCTGGATCACTTAGAAGCGAAGAAGAAATCTAGTAAGAAGAAGACAGGTAAGAAAGTTGTTGCTCCTATAACTGAAGAAACGAAAGAAGTTATTGAAGAAGCTGATGACTTTTTATCAACTCATGAAGTTCACCTTCACTTACCTGCTGGAGCGACACCAAAAGATGGTCCATCAGCTGGTATAACGATGGCACTTGCTCTTTATAGTCTTGCGACGAACAAGAGACTTAAAGCTGGCTTAGCTATGACTGGAGAGTTGTCGTTAACGGGCAAAGTCCTTCCTGTTGGTGGAATTAAAGAGAAGGTTTTGGCCGCTAAGCGTGCTGGAATCAGAACAATTATTTTACCAAAACAAAATGAGAAGGATTTAAAAGAGGTTCCAGAGCGTCACCGTAAAGGGATGAAGTTCTATCCAGTCGCTCATTTTGATGAAGTTTTAAAAGTCGCACTAGGCAAATAAAAAAAGGCTCCCATTGGGAGCCTTTTCTTTATCTATATAAAATTTAAAATCTAGAATTCGTCAGAATCGTACTCGCTCATTGGAGCATGCTTAACTTTACCAGCAGCAATTTCACGAAGAGCAGTTACTACTTCTTTGTTTTTACTTTTAACAAGTTGGTCAGCACCATCACGTAATTGTTTTACACGCTTAGTTGCTAAGTGAACCAACTCATAACGGTTTTCAACTTTTTCGAGACAGTCTTCAATCGTTACGCGAGCCATATTTCACCTATCTTTGGGTAGTTAGAACGAAACACTTTTATAATCTTGTGCTAGACGTTTGTCAAAAGACCTTTTTGATAAAAATAATTAATAATATTAAGTAGTTAGGATCAATAAAAAGAGCATATTTCTTGTAACTCCTCTGTTGATGGAGGAAAAATGGATATTATCGTTCTGGGACAGTGCAAAAAAATCTTTACTGACTTTGCGGTCTTTAATTTTAGCGGTTATTGGCATAGCAATAAAATTTCACAGATTAGAGTTTGCTCTGAATATGATTGGATTAAAAATGATGATTATATACTTCAACTTAAAGTCGACTGTGTTGAGGATAAAATTCTATGGACCAAACTTGTTAGGGCCAAAACTTTATCTACTATTAGTCGACTTTGACCGAAACTAAATCACCGATCATTGGTGCATCAATTTCAACCATTGGTGCATCTACGTTATTTTCAAAACTTTGCAATGTTGCAATAGAGGCGTTTTCCTCAGAATGTATAACCTTAAGCTCTCCAACTTTGATCTTATAATTATAGCGCTTCTTAGAGGCATAAGGATCTAGCTGAGAAATTTGACGGTAAATTGTTAAGACATTACCGCTTTCAAGGCCTTGGGTTGATCCCATATTGACGTAAAAATTCTTTTTAATGACTTGATTTTCATATCCCATAGGTAAATCATGGCCAATAGAATAAATAATATAGTCTTTTGCGATAGCCATGCTTGCCGTGAATAAAAAACTCACAATCAGCATAAAAGGTAAAAAATGTTGCAGGCGTTTCATAAGCTCCCTCGGTTGCAGGCGGGGTGTGCCTACAATCCATATCGGAAGTTTTTCTAAGACGATGAAGTTGCTCAAGTTATTGCATTGACCTAGGCAGGTTTTACCTAGGTCTATGACGTAATTTATTGAACTTTTAAGTACTTAAAGTAGTTAAAGATAAGATCAGAGTGTCTAAAGTTTTTTAGTCGGCCTTGGTGAAGAATATAGTTTCTAGCGTAATACTGCATAACCCAAGGAAGTTCTTTATGAACAATCCCTTCCATTTCCTCCATAAGTGCCCATTTATCAGGGCCTTCATTCATCATTTTCAATTGTTCAAAATATTTATCAAATTTAGCATTTGAAAAATAAGATGAGTTTGGACCAGGTGGATGATTACGAGTAACTAAGAGTTGCAAACAATTCTCAGCGTCTGGGTAATCCATGGCCCATCCACCTTGCCAAAATTGAAGCTTCCCACTTCTAGCTTTTTCTAAAAAGGCAGGAAAGGTATTCATAATAACTTCAACTTGAATCCCAATTTTAGAAAGCTCTGTTTTAATAAACTGACTTTCTTGTCGATTCCTTGCTGAAGTTCCTCGAACATCAAATTTAATAACTGGAAGCCCTTTGCCTTCAGGATGGCCTGCCTTAGCAAGTATTTCTTTAGCTTTTTCAATATCATAAGAATAAGGCAGTCTTTTGGCTGGGTCGTACCCAGGAATTCCGGGAGGGTAGATCGAATTAGCTTTTTGTCCAACATTGTTTGTGAATACTGAAATATATTTATCGAAATCAATAGCATGCGAAATGGCTTGTCTTAGAGCTAGATTTTTTGCTCCACCAACAACAGAGTCTGTCATATTAAACTCTAGCCACCAGTAAGTTAACGTTGGTCCAATAATAAGTTGTACGTTTTCTTTTTTAAGTTCATCAGATAATCCACCATCAGCTGAAACGGCAGTAGAAAAGTTATCTTTTGGAACAACCAGTAAATCAATTTTTCCCGCTCTGAAATTTAGCCATCTTGTTTGATCTTCTTTGATAATTTTAAAATCAATAACATCTAGAAAGGGTAACTGTTTGCCAGCATCAGCAAGCATGTCGTTCCCATGAGCAACACGATCACCTTTTGTTGGATAAGTTGAATTTTTATAATCTTCAAATTTCTTGATACGCACGCCTGATAGAGGCTTTACTTCATCAAGGTAAAATGGACCAGTTCCAACCATGTGACGACTCAGGTCATTGCCATACTCTTCAAGAACTTCGAGAGGCATTGGCGAAGTAAAACCCATTGCCAACGCATACATCATTTGTGGATAGGCTTCAGTTAGCTTGATCACTAATGTGTAATCGTCCTGTGCATTTAAACCAGAGATAGAAAGTTTTTTAAACTTTTCAAAATCATCACCAGCTTCATCTCTAAATTTATTTAAACCCTCAATTTTTCCATCAAAAAGCCACCAACCATTGGAGTTTGTCGGTTTCCAGGCAAGGCGCTTAATTTGCGTAATAAAATCCTCAGCCTTTAAATAGCGAACTTTATCTTTAAAAGCTGGATCTGAATGATACGGGACATTTTGTTTGATCTTAATAGTATAAGTTAAACCATCATCACTAACTTGTGGAAGTTCGGCAGCAAGAAGTGGTTGAAGTTGATACGGTCTACGCAAGTAGTGATAATCAAATAATTGCTCATAAACCTGATAGACGATTGTATTGCTAACAGTATCGTAAGAATTGGCAGGATCGAGAGTAGAGATCTCACCAGTTAAAGGAACATTCATTACGTTATCACTTTCACCTTTTCTCGTACAAGAAATGGCAAAGAGTGAAAGACAGATGAGAAGGTGAGCTACAATTTTTTTCATTAAATCCTACTTATCTAAATATTGAGGTATCGCTTTTTTTGCATGAGTAAAAAATGTCTGCGCATCATAAGAGTCGGCTGAACCTTGTGCCATATCAGGTCTTCCGCCGCCACGACCACCAAGAGGTGTTAGAGCATCTTTTAATACATTTGAGCAGTGAAGCTTTACTGCTTTTGAGCTTCGAACCATGGCCGCAAGCTTACCGTCTTTATTTGCGGTCATTAAAAGAATACCCTTTGGATATTTACTTACAAAATCATCCGAAAGAGACTTAAGGTCTGAACCTTCAGGAGCTTCAACACAAACAAGGTCATAACCAGCAATCTTTTCTGAATTAGCAAATAAATCAGAAGATTGAAGGTTTTGTAGCTCAAGTTTAAGCTTTGCTATTTCTTTTTGTTTTTCTTTAATTTCTTCAAACATAGCATCAATTCTTTGAACCGCTTTTGTACCTTTCTCTTTAAGATTTGATTCGATTTGATCCAAAATAGTAGAACGTTCACTAAGCCATTCGAATGCCTTGATACTTGTTGTTGCCTCTATTCTGCGCACACCTGTAGACAATGAACTCTCATTTAAAATCTTAAACAATCCAATGTCAGATGTGTTGTTAACGTGTGTACCGCCACATAACTCAGTTGAATGCTCTCCCATTTGCAGTACTCGAACTTTATCTCCGTATTTATCACCGAAAAAGGCGAGTGCACCTTTAGATATAGCTTGATCCATGCTCATTTCACTTGCATCAACAGGTGAAGCAGATTGAATCCATTGATTTACGAGTTTTTCAACTTCTTCAATTTCAGAGGGTGTCATTGCTTGAAGATGTGTAAAATCAAAACGAAGTTTTTCAGCACCAACTTGTGATCCGGCCTGTTTAACATGGTCGCCAAGTACTTTGATAAGTGCTGCTTGAAGTAAGTGAGTTGCTGAGTGATTAGATTTGGTTTGCTCTCGTTTTACTTTATTAACAACGAGTTCATATTCTTGACCTATTTCTAAGCCGTCGGCATTCTTTGAAAAATGAATAAAAAGACCATCGACAGGCTTTTGAGTATCAAAAATATTAGCAATAGTTTTACCATTCTGCTCAATAGTCCCGCTGTCACCTGCTTGCCCGCCGCCTTCTGCATAGAACGAAGATGTATTAAAGACCAAACCGCTAATATCATCACCCATATCAAGAACATGGAGTAGTTTCGCTTGTTGCTTAAGCCCTTCATAACCAGTGAACTTCGTTGTGCCGAATTTATCTTTAAGATCAAAAAAGATTTTATTATCAACCGATGCACCAGACTTCCAAGACTTTCTTGATCTTGCTTTACTTTCACTCATTTGAGTTTCAAAGCCTGAAATATCAGCCAAATGATTTCTTTCTTTTAAGATAAGTTCTGTAAGGTCTACTGGAAAACCATAAGTATCGTAGAGTTTAAAAATGGCTGAACCTGGAAGTGTATTTTTAACGAGCTCTTTATCAATGGCTTCGTCTAAAAACTTAAGTCCTTGCTCAAGTGTTTCGAAAAACTTCTTTTCTTCAAGAGTTAAGAATTTTTGTGCCAATGAAGCATTGGCTTCATTTTGTGGGTACTCTTTACCAAGACTTTCAAAAACACAGGGAACCAATTGTTGTGCTGTACCCGCACCTAAACCAAGTTCTTTAAGATTTCTAACCATACGTCTAATAATTCGACGTAAAACGTAACCTCGACCGTCGTTTGAAGGAATAACTCCATCAGTAATAAGCATTGTGGATGAGCGGATGTGATCAGCAATAATTCTCATAGCATTTTGTGCTTTAGGATCTTTGGAATATGATTTTCCAGATAAAGACTCAAGCTTGTTAAGAATTGGTGCAAATAAGTCGGTATCATAGTTCCAATAAACACCTTGCATCGCCGAAGCAACACGTTCTAATCCAGCTCCTGTATCAATAGAAGGTTTTGGAAGTGGGAATTGGCCGTCTTTAGTCTTTTCAAATTGCATAAAGACTAGATTCCAAATTTCTACATATCGAAGTTCATCATCAAGAATATCTCCACCTTCTCTCATGACAAAATTTGGGGTAGTATACTTTTCACCGTGATCATAAAATATTTCAGAGCAAGGACCGCAAGGACCAAATTCTCCCATTTCCCAAAAGTTGTCTTTATCACCTTTTTTGAAAATTCGATCTAGAGGAATACCAATATTTTTGTTCCAAATATTGATGGCTTCATTATCGGAGTAATGAACGGTCACATAAAGTTTATCTTTTGGAAGTTTTAACTCTTCTGTCAGAAATTTCCACGCAAAGTCGATGGCTTCTTCTTTAAAATAATCACCGAATGAGAAATTTCCTAGCATTTCAAAAAATGTATGATGTCTTGCTGTGAAGCCTACGTTTTCAAGATCATTATGCTTTCCACCAGCTCTTACACATTTTTGAATTGTGACGGCCCTTGGATTTTTAGCTTTTGCACGACCAGTAAAATAATCTTTAAACTGATTCATCCCTGCATTTGCAAAAAGCAATGTATCGTCGCCTTGAGGAATTAATGGCGATGAACTTATTTTTTCATGATTATATTTTTGGAAAAAATTAGTAAAACGTTCGCGGATTTCTTGCGCTTTCATATCAACCTTCTAAAGAGGATTAATTAACCACTCTTGATAGCATTGATAGAAGAATTAGAAAACGGATGCAGCGAGTTATTTGCTGTAAAAATAAGAATCTACAGCAGAAATACCATCGTTTAAAGAGTAGCCCTTGGCGGTGATCGCTCTTATAAGCTTAGCTTTAATCTTGAGTTGTTCTTCATGGTCTATTTCATCCCAATTGGACTGAAACCTTTGAGCTTTCTTATCTAATAAGTTTTGAATGGTACTAGATTCGTCTTGGTTGAATTGATCAAATACTGAGTCGATAGTCTCGAGTTCAACATCAAGAGATTCATAAGAAAGTCTTTGTTGGATATGCATTTTTGAATATCCCTTTCTCATCATATTCTTAATTTTAGTCTCGATATACCAATCTTCCTTGAGTAGACCAAGGCTATGTAGCTTATCCACCGCAAGATTCGAATCTTCAGGACTAAATCCACTGGCAATGAGTTTTTCCTCAAGCTTTGGTCTTGAGTACTCTTTTTTTGTGAGAAGCCTTACAGCTTTTTGATAACAGTCTTTATTCATAAGCTAAAAAAAAGGGGGGCAATTGCCCCCCTTAAGTACGCCAAAATTACTGGAGAGTCTTTTTGGACTTTTTAGTTTTCTTTGTTGTTGTTGTTGTTGTTGTTGCTTCAGTAAGATCTTCATCCATGATTTCACCTGTTGATTCATCAACAACTTCACCACTGTAAAGGGCCATATCTTCTTTAGAACCGAGGCCATTTTTAGCTAGTATCTTCTTTTTAAGCTCGTCAAAAATCTCAGGGTTATCTTTTAGGAATTGCTTTGAATTTTCTCTACCTTGGCCCATTTTATTATTTTCATACGAGAACCATGCACCAGCTTTTTCAACAAAGCCATGAGCTACGGCTAGGTCAAGAAGGTCACCCGTTTTAGAAATACCTTCTCCGTACATAATATCGAATTCAACTTGGCCAAACGGAGGAGCAACTTTGTTTTTGGCAATTTTAACTCTTGTTCTGTTGCCGATATGTTTTTCGCCGTCTTTAATGGCAGCGATTCTACGAATATCCATTCTTACAGATGCATAGAATTTAAGAGCGTTTCCGCCAGTAGTTGTTTCTGGATTTCCGAACATAACACCAATTTTCATTCTTAACTGGTTAATGAAAATAACAGTTGTATTTGATCTTGAAATTGAACCAGTAAGCTTTCTTAATGCTTGTGACATAAGACGAGCTTGAAGACCCATATGAGAGTCACCCATATCACCTTCAAGTTCAGCTCTTGGAGTAAGAGCAGCAACTGAGTCGACAATAAGTAGATCAACTGCGCCAGAGCGAACTAGCATATCTGTAATCTCTAGAGCTTGTTCACCACTATCAGGTTGAGAAATAAGTGTATTAGGAACATCAACACCAAGTTTAGCAGCATACGATGTATCAAGTGCATGCTCAGCATCGACGAAAGCAACAGTGCCACCAGCCTTTTGGGCTTCAGCTGCAATATGCAATGTAAGTGTTGTTTTACCAGAAGACTCTGGTCCGTAGATTTCAATAATTCTACCTTTAGGAACACCGCCAACACCTAGGCAAAGATCAAGACCTAAACAGCCAGTCGAAATTGCTGGTACTTTTTCAGCAGATTTAGTTCCATCAAATTTCATGATGGCGCCTTTACCGAATTGTTTTTCAATACTTGAAAGCGCTAAATCGAGGGCTTTTGCTTTATTAGCATCGGCTGTTGTTGTGCTCTGGGCCATGTGTCTCTCCTACAAAAGTTAAACTAAATAGAGGCGATGAACGTGTGTGTGTTCAATAGAACGTACCAAAATCACCGCACAATGACAGCTACTTTTGCCTTCCGTTAATTCTTCTAAGGCATTTCAAAGCCCTGAATTTACAAGGGTTCGATGCAATATGTTTGAAAAATTAGAGAAGCAGCTCTATGAAAATAGTTTGTGCGTAAGTTATGCGTAAGTCAAGATGTTTTTTAAAAAATATAATTAAAAATGATATAGTATGAGATCCCCGCAAAAAGACCAGAAACAATATCGTCTAAGATTGTTCCCATTCCATGTTTAACTTCTTTATCAAAATATGAAGCAGGCCAAATTTTTACGATATCGAAAAATCTAAAAAGTATAAACGCTGGGATGAGGTGCCACGTAGGCGAACCTGTCATAAAAAACCATGTTGTTAACATTCCCAATACTTCATCGATAACGATCCACTGCGGATCATGAAGATCATATTTTTTTTGTATAACTTCAGCCACATAACAACTGCCGGCCGTTAAAAAAATAAAAAATGGTATGACTAAGAAATTAGGAAATTTTAGTGCGCTGAGTCCCCATAAAAAGGGAAGTGTTGCTAACGTTCCCCAAGTGCCAGGAGCCTTTGGTAAAAATCCAACTCCGCCAAATGACAAAAAAATGATTTCCCACTGTTTGAGACTAGGTGCGTTTTTCATGTTCATGCCCAAAAGTATATACGTTAAACAGCGCGAAAGGAATAAGCGTTAAGGATAAGATGAATAGACCTGATTATTTGAAAAAGTATTTATTCGACTGGGATCTCTTTGATGTCGTGGTCGGCGGTAAGTCGGCTTTAGATACTAAGTTCTTTATGGGAAGACTCTATGATGAAGATAGAGTTAACAATTTTCTTCGTGGTTATGGATTAGATCCAAACGATCCAGTTAACAGAGCTGAACTTTTTGGTAATTTTCAAGAAGCCATGCAATTTATTCGCCGCTATTTTTTAAAAGAAGGAAATCCAGACGGACTTGACTTAAAAATCCCTAATTCTTTATACATGCTGACAGATATCGGTGATCTTATTTTACTTGCTACCGGCGGGTTAGAAGAAGACTCAAGTTTTGATGAAAAGCTTTGGGCCGAAATTATTTTAAAAGTCATGCACACTATTTTGCACGCCGACAAAGACTTACGTTCAAATTATTTTCCTGTTATTCAAACACAAATTTTTGATAGATTTTATAAACATATTTCTAGGCAAGGTGATCAGCTTTACTTAGGTAATTCTGAATCAAACAATAAGATCAGACTTGTCTCTTTCGAAACTAAAGCGTTAAAAACTCGCGACTCAACGATCATTAAGTTACTTCACAAAGCCGAGAACGTTGCAGAAGAACTTTTTGATAGAATTGGTGTTCGTTTTATTACAGAAACACGATTTGATACTTTAAGGGTTGTGAATCATTTGATCGCAAATAATATTGTGATTCCTCATAATATCAAGCCTAGTCGATCTGTAAATACAATGGTCAACCTCACTGATTTTAAAAGAAGGTATGTTGCTTCAATTAAAACAGCGATGAGAAAAGACTACTCTGAAGAACAATTTATAACGTTGTTAGAACAAGAGGTTCAAGCTTGTGCCTTTGGTAAGGGTGGGCCAACGGATAGAAACCTGCATACAAAGGGTGGTTATCAAAGCCTTCAGTTTACTTGCAGACAGCTTGTTAAATATAAAAATCCATTTATGTCTGAGTTCACACAACTTCGAAAGGCAGCTAAAAAAGTTTCAGATGAAAATGATCTTGCTCAAAAAATACTAAGCATGGATGTTTCTTTAATCGCCAGAGATATTAGATTCTTTTATCCTTATGAAGTTCAAATCGTTGACGTAGAAGCTCACAAAGTTAATACAGAGGGCGAGGCTTCACACGCTGAATACAAAAAAGCACAAACGCTATCTGCAATGAGACGAGTTTTTGCTCCAATGATTGAATTCAAAAAAATTAATTTCGATAAATAGTGATGAAGTTGAATTTTTCTACTCTTCTGTTCTTTCTTATTCCACAAATAATATTATTTTCATTTCCCTATGTTACAGGTGATCTAGGTTTTTGGACTGCTCTTGGTCGAGATATGATTGATCATGGGAGGATTATTACTCATGATCAGTATTCCGTTCTGGAAACCTACCCAATGGTCTATCCTTCATGGGGAATCTCAATCTTGTATGGTTTGTTAGATAAAATTGGGGGGCTAGAGCTTATCTTTGTTTTTCATAGATCTGTTTTTTTAACTTTTCAGTATTTGATCTATAAGAAAATTAAGCCATCAGATTTAGATGACAAATTTTTTCTATCTTTTATTCTACTCGTAATGGTTGGCGCTGGTATTTATTGTGATCGGCCAGCAATGATACCAATGATATATTTAGTTTTTTCTCACTCTCTTCTAACTTCTCTTAAAGAAAACACTAACTTAATGAAATCAGCTTGTTTGTTAGCCGTTGTGATCTTGTGGGCCAATACACATGGATCTGTTTTTTTTAACTATATCTTACTGTTTTTTTTAGTTGTTGAAGACATTGCTTTCGGTAAAAAAATTAACCCCAAGCCAATAATAATCACCTTGCTTATTATATTTATAGCTACATTAATCAATCCATTCGGCTTTGATATTTATCCATATGCAATTGAAACTGCCAAGGTTAGCAAGTTTAGACATATTTCCGAATGGAACTCACCAACACTTCTTACGAAAGATGTTTTTATGGAAGTGTCCTTGTTTTATTGTCTGGGCTTCTTAGTTTTATATAAAGGAGTTCATAAATATGGGATTAAGTTCTTTTTATCTTCTAGTGCTTTAGTTTTTATTTTTGGAATAACAACATATAGGAATATTATCTGGTTTTTTTGGATTATTCTCTTAAATTTAAAAATGCTTCATAAGCCAAGCCAAGATAATCAAACGACGATTGGTTTGATTTTTCCAGAAAAAGTAGCAACTGTTGTAATGCTTGTGGTTATATTCATTCTTTTTCCACCTTTAGACCGATATTTTTATGATTTCACTCGAAACAATAATTTAATAACAATTGAAAAATATCACGAGTCCACTCCATTTTATGCAGTCGAAGAGATTGTTAAGAGTAAAAATACTGGCCCTGTTTTTAATGAATTTGAGTTCGGTGGTTATCTTATTTATAGATTAGCTCATCGAAATAAAATACATATGGATGGAAGAAATATAATTTATAAACAAGATGATTTTGATATGTACTTGAAGGCGCTTCGAGGAGAAGAAGGTTACGCTGATCTTTTGAATCACTATCAATTTCAATTTGTATTAATAAAAAAACGCAGCTTCGGCTTAAGTCAAATATTACGATTAGATAAAAGCTGGAGAATTTCCTATGAAGATCATAGAGATATTCTCTTTGAGCGAATCTAGTTTATAAAATCTAATATCACTTCATTTACGGTTTCTGGAAAATCCCACTGAGGCACATGACTGCCATTTTTAACGATATACATTTCTGAATTTACAAGGTGCTCTAGTAAAATGCGCTGTAAATGATTGGGAATAACCTTATCTTTATCCCCGCCAATAATAAGCGAAGGGGTGTTAATATTACTAAGTGAAGAAATAATATTATGTTTTTTCATTTCACTAAAGAGTTGCAAAAATAAATCGATAGATAGCTCTCCAACTTTCTCAAGATAAACTTTAATCATTTCTTCAGGAACTTGGCTTTTGTTAAAGCCACCATCATGAGTTAGTTTTACTGCTAAAGGATTTAAATGCGAAGTTCTCCAAATAAGATCAAAAACAGCAGGAGCCTTCTTTTTTAGATCAGATAAAAGTGGAGTAATAATCTCCATGGCATTTGAATCAAACATTACATCGTGAGGGGGAAAAACAGTTCCTGACATGAGAATCATCTTATTAGTTTTTGTCGGAAAATTTTTTACATATTCAAGACAGACATTTACTCCCATGCTGTGACCCAGGAGGATGGTACTTTTAACACCTAGGTTATCTAGGACTTTATCAAGGTCGTTAGAGATATTATAAAAAGTACAATTCGATAAACCGCCCGTCCCTTTTGATTGAAAATGAAAGCGGTAGTCGTGAATAACTATATCGAAGCCTAAGTTATCAAAAAATGGAAGCTGATATCGCCAATGTTCATTGCTGCAAACAAGGCCGTAATTAAAAACTAATACATTATTTTTTTCGTTAAAACTTGAGTGTGGTTTGTTCGTACAAAAATAAATTTCACTACCATCCTCAACTGTTACATAGCCTGAGTATGAATTTTTAAAAAAGCTATTCAAAATTATTTCTCATTTTTTTCTAATGATAGAAGTTCTTGCTTTAGCGCCCAAAAAAGATCTGCCATATAGGGATGCTTTTCTGTAAGTTCGTGGTAGCGAGACTCTGTATCAATATCTAATGCACTAGGTACTATTGAAACGATTTGCAAAAGACACTGTCCTAAACCAAAACTGTCTCCGACATGATGAATTTTTTTGCCAGATATTTTCTTATCGTTTGAAAGGTAAAAGCCATTTGATTTTTCGCTAACTTCTAAACCATTAGACTTTTCAACAACAAGTAAGCTTTGTTCCTTTAGCGAATGATCAGGAAGGTATAAGTGGCAATCATTTAGTTTTCTCGAAACTACAATCTTTGGAAAATAAAATGTATAAGTTCCGATTCTTTCTTGGTCCGGGCATGATTTTAACTCAAGTGTAAACATACTTGTATTTTATAATGTTTAAACGGTAGAGACTACATGGTCATTTTGGGCCATGAGTTTGACAATGGGATGAGTCGTAAAGTCGTCTTGATTACTCAACTTTTCTACATCTGCCCTAGCAAGTTCAAGTAACTCATAATCAGTGATGATATTGGCAATACGTCTAAATCCACCGCTGCCAGATTGAGAAGTACCAAATATATCACCTTCGCCGCGAATTTTTAAATCTTCCTCAGCGATTTTAAATCCGTCTGAAGTGTTCTCGATAACACGAAGTCTTTCAAAAGCTTGTTGACTTGGTATTTTTTCACAAACTAAAAAACAAAATCCAGGCTTAGCCCCTCTACCAACTCTGCCTCGAAGCTGATGAAGTGATGACAGCCCAAATCGCTCAGGGTTGATGATGGCCATAATGGTAGCGTTTTCAACGTCAATGCCGACTTCAACCACACTCGTTGAAACGAGAAGATCAATATCCCCACTGTAAAAGCGCGATAAGACAATTTGCTTGTCTTCTGATTTTAATTGGCCATGCAGACCTTCAATTCTTAGGTCTGGAAAGTAGGCTTTAAATTTATCTAAGATATCCATTAAGTTCGCAATATCCATATTTTCACTTTCTTCAATTGCTGGAACGACAATATAAGCCTGTTCACCCATAGAAATTCTAGTTTTTACGAATGATAGAAATTTCGGATATGTGTCAGGAGAAATAATTCTAGTTTTAAATCCTTTTCGATGGCCTGGAAGAGTTTTGATAATGGAAATTTCAAGGTCACCATATTGTGTTAATGAAAGTGATCTTGGAATTGGAGTTGCTGTCATTAAAAGGCAATGACAACCTAGTGTTTTATTAACCAGTTTAAGTCTCTGATTAACACCGAATTTATGCTGTTCATCAATAATTGCTAATCCCAAAGATTTAAACTCGACACTATCTTGAAATAAACTGTGGGTTCCAATGGCTATTTGAATACTGCCATCTTTTAGACCCGATTGAATTCTACTCTTTTCAGAAATTGAGCTACCGCCAAGTAGAAGGGCGATATTAATCTTTTTACGATCAGCTATAATTTTAAAATTTTTATAATGCTGTTGTGCTAAAGATTCAGTAGGCGCCATAATGGCGACTTGGTGATTAAACTCAATCACAGCTAAAGCTGAGCCAAAAGCAACAGTCGTTTTTCCACAGCCAACATCACCTTGAATCATTCTCATCATTGGGCCTGGGCCGCTAAGGTCTTTAAAAACATCTTTAAGGGAATTAACCTGGTCTAAAGTGAGTTCATAAGGAAATGACTTTTTTATTGTTGTCAGAATTTCATCATCTTGAATTTCCATCTTAATAGCTGGTGAATGATGGAGCTTTCCTTTCCTGACCTTATGCTTGAGTTGTTCACAGAAGAATTCAAAATAGGCTAAAGAATTTCGTGCTTTTTGCTTAAGCTCTTCATTCCACTTTTGGCTATCATATTTTCCATGAAGAACAGTCATCGCTTCAATGAGGCCTAAAAGCTTTGTAGTACCAGGAAAAGTGATATCGTCCATTTCCCAAACAGAGACAGGTATTTTATCGATGAGCTTTTTTATTAAGTTTGAGTTTAATCCGTTAATTGTTGGATATTGAATTATAAAATCATTTTTGGGAGATAAAGGCTCTTCATTAGAGCTTGTTTCGGGAGAAATAATTTGTAGAACGCCTTGAAAGGATTGCACCATGCCAGAGAAATAAATTTCGTCGAGTTCCTTAAGCTTACTAATAACTGATGGATAACAGTTAAACCACTTCAAGTGTAATGTTGAATTATCTCGTGGATCTAAGATTACTATCGTTAAATTATTAAGAGGTACTCGTCCTTTCCCGTGTGCTCTAAAGTTTGGTCTTGACTGAAAAGAGACAACTTTTCCCTGTCCTCTAAAATATTCTCCGTCACGAGCCATGGAGATGGCTTTAACTGGTGGATTTTTAAAAATTCTAAGAGGGATAATCCATAGAAGATCAAAGATTGTTTTTAAACCAGCCGCTTCTAATGATTCTATTGTTTTTGTAGGCTTCTTACTCAGACAGCGAATAGGTGAATCTAGAGTTATATTATTCGTTTTCAATGTACTCTAAGTCTTCTATCTCAAATTCAATATCACCTTTAGGCGCTTTGACGATAATAGTGTCACCAACTTCTTTACCTATTAATGCCTTGCCGAGCGGACTTTTGAACGAAATTCTCTTTAGTTTTGAGTCTGACTCTTCTTCGCCGACGACTTGATAAGTTATGCTTTCTTCTTTGTTTGTATCAAAGAGTTTAACAGTTGCTCCAAAGACAATTTTGTCAGATTTCACTTTGCTTATATCGACAACTCTAGCACTTGCAACGACCGCTTGAAGGTGCGCAATTCTGCCTTCAACATGGCTTTGTTTCTCTTTAGCTGCGTGATACTCAGCATTCTCTTTCAAATCACCGAGCTCTCTTGCTTCTGCAATTGTCACTTTTAAATTTTCTCTTTCAACTTTAATAAGATGAGTAAGCTCATCCTCTACTTTCTTGAGTCCAGCTTTAGTGATTGGATTTTCAGTTGCCATTTAATGCCTCAATTACTTTTAAAAGTGCTTCTGCAGCACTTACTTGATTTTGAACTTGTTCTTGATGATTGTTCTTACTTCCAAATTCAAAGAAGCCACAAAAATTAGCTTTCTTTTTTTCTGCCACTCTATCTGCTTGGGTCTCTCTGCATTCATTATATGAATTTGGTTCATAAAATTTACACATGACACAACACCTAAGATCACTTGAGCAATGGGGACAGTCAGTTGTTCTAAAGACAGCGCTACCTGCTTCAAAACCAGTATCTTTATGGCAATGATGACAACTTAAACCGGCCATTAAAAGCTCCAGTCTTTAATGATGGCCATTCCAAGTCCTGGACTTTGTCCAGAGTCAGAGGGAAGACCATCAGGATAGAAGAAAATTTTAGGAAGATTTCTTTTATTATATTCTTCAATTGCTTTGTTCAAATTTTGTTCGTTATTAAATTCAAGAGTGCGTGCGATGAAAAAATTAACAATGATGAGTGCAGCGCCACCAACGAGCATTGTTTTTTTTGCATCTGTACCGTCGTCGGCAAACAATCCACCAATAATGAGTCCACTACCCAGAGTACCAATCGCAGCATTTTGCCATTTGATTTTAGTACCATCTTGATATTCGTCTAAGTAGTCTTTAGCTTGTGGATCCTTTTCAAGATAATAACGAAGACCTTCACCTTTTTGAGTTGAACTTGTATCAACTAGAATCTCTTGATAATTAATAATCGCCACTCGACTACAAACTTGTGAAGCCTGAAGGGCAGTTGAAGAGATTAACAAGAGTAAAAAGATCAGTTTATTCAATTTTTTGCACCGTTTTATTAAAAAAAACAGTCTAGCACGGTCAAAAACTACTTAAAAAGTCGAAAAGCGACATTAAAAGGCAGAAAAATCCAGCCTTTTCGCCTACTTAGGTTGCTTTACAATAGAGTTAAACAAAGGAAAGTCATGGACCCCATCAGAACCGGCATTAGGTTTGGCAAAACTATGAGAAACGTTTCTCGTTTACGAGAGATTGTAACGATTTTTGCACGGCATGGTTTTGCAGAGTTTGTCGCTCATGGAGGTGTTTTGTCTTACCTTCCTGACTTTGTTCTACCATCTGCAAGAAAAACAATTAAGCAAGAAATGAAAGAGCTTGGTGAAACAAGTTGGGGTCAAATCATTGGCTCTAGACTAAGACTTTGTTTTGAAGAGTTGGGTCCTGCCTTTATCAAGTTCGGACAACTACTATGTTCACGCGAAGATATATTTGATGAAGGCTTTATTGCAGAAATGAGACTGTTAAGAGATCAAGTTAAGCCGATTAATTTTTCCACTCTAAAGCACTCTGTGCAGGAAAGTTTAGATCAGCCTTTAGAATCGGTCTTTAGTCATATTGATGAAAAACCCCTTGGAACAGCTTCTATTGGAGTTGTCTTTAAAGCAAAGTTAGTAACTGGGGAAGATGTTATTTTAAAAGTCAGAAGACCGGGCATTGAGCGAACAATGCAGACTGATTTTTCAATAATTTTATTTCTAACCAACCAAGCTGAGCGCATCAGTGAGGAAATTCGTTTTCTTGGTGTCACGAGAATGGTGAATGACTTTGCGTCGAGTCTGCAAAACGAATTAAATTTTAATGTTGAGGCACTTAACTGTGATCGCTTGAAACAAAACTGTGCTAAACACGACCCAGATGAAGCCTTTTATATTCCTAAAGTCTATAGAGATCTAACAAGGGAAGATATTCTTGTTGCAGAGTTTTTGAATGGAGTGAAGTTTAGTAACCACGTCGAGATGGACAAGCAAAGAGAAAAGGTTCTTCCTCTTCTTGATAAAGGTGTTCAAGTCTTTATTAAGACATTTTTAGCCGATGGTTTTTTTCACGCAGATCTTCACGGCGGAAACCTATTTTACCTCACTGAAGCAGATAAAATTGGTGTTGTTGACTTTGGCTTGGTTGGAAGTTTAGGCAAAAAGGGAAGACAGAGCTTTATTGCCATCGTTTATTCACTTGTGACTCATAATTATGAAAATTTAGTTTATGAATTTTTAGATGTTGCTGAGTATGACACTCCTCCAGATATGGATGTCTTAGTAGGCGATGTTAGATCTGTATTGTCTCCCTATATAGGTTTAACAATACAGCAGACTAACTATAGCGAGGTCTTTCAACTTATTTTACAGACTCTTAAAAAGCATAGAGTCTATTTACCTAGAGAATGGTTTGTCGTTTTTAGAGCGTTAATGACATTAGACGGTGTCGGTAAGGCGCTAGATTACGACTTGGATGTCTTTGCTCTATTACAAAATGATATCGGCTCATTAGTAAAACAATCGATATCAAAAGAAGAGTTAATGGAAGAAGCTTTTTGGGCCGGTCGGGACATGATTGGAATGCTAAGATTGCTTCCAAGGCATGCCAAATGGTTCTTGCGATCTTTGGCCAAAGGCGGATATGCCTTTGAGCTTAAACACGTCGGTATTGATGAGTCTGTAAAAAGATTAACTTCTTCGATGGAGTTCTTGGGCTTTAGTTTTCTGTCGGGAATATTCACTTTTTCTGGTGCTTTCTTGCTCGATACAACAAAAATCCCAACCCTACATGCTATACCGCCTATCGTATGGATCTTTTGGGTTCTTGGGGCTTCTTGCCTTGGGCGTGCCTGGATGGCAACAAGAAGAACTTAAATTGAGTCGATTCCACCGATCATGATATCCGTTTCATTAAAAGTATCTTCAATACTAGCCATTGATTTTGGCCATAAGTGTCCCTGTCTCGCTAGTCCAAGCCATAATTTTTTTAAATGAGTCTGAGTTGGAATTGGCGACCACACAGCTGAGCCACTAAAATCATTTATAAAAGAGCTTAAAGAACTTGAGGCAAACTCATGAATAATATCTTTTAGATCAAAGCCTTTGCTTCTTAAAAAATAGCTTTCTACTTTATCAATATTATCGACATAGATTTCTATCGACTTCATATCCTTTAATGCAAGCCACTGCTCTGCAGAGCGATGAACTCTATTGCTCCAAGTTTTTTCATAGAGACTTTTTAATTCATGAAGCTGGTGATCATTGATATTTTCTAGCCTTATAAAGTTGAGAGTGTTTTTTTCTTCACCCCATTGATAGATATGGCCACATTCAGTGAACCCAAACTTCTCGTACATCTTAGATTCTGATGACCACAGCAGAAAGCCAGCGACCTTATTAATATTCTCCTTAAGAACTTTATCCATCATTGAGCGAAATAAGCCCTGTCCTCTATACGCTTGATCAACAGCTATGGCGCCAATAAAACAAAAAGGAAGTTTAGAATCATTAATAATGATTTCTCTAAAGCAAAAGCCCAGATGCCCAATTAAATTTTCATTAGCGTAAGCATTAATAGAGTGTGAATTAAACCTTTGATCAAAGAGTGGAAGAAAGTCTTCCTTATAGTAAAAGTTTTGGTCATAACCAAAGGCACTTTCGATTAACTTTAAGGCACTAGGTTCATCACGAGTGTTTAAAAATTTGATGTTTTGCTGGCTCATTGTCTTTATTTTAGGCAAACGGATGAAGAATTTATTCCTGAGCAAAAAACTCTTTTTAATGAATCCCTATAAAAACATACAGTTAGGAAAAAAATAATGTCTAAACTTTTGTCATATTTTTCTAAAGCTATCGAAAAAAGAAGTCGATAGGTGTCTTGAAGGGCCAAAGCATAACGCGAGAGCCACTAGGGGAAGGATTCCGCTAGAACCCGAATCAAGGAGGATTGAGATGGGACTTCGTATTAACACAAACGTAGCTTCGTTAAATGCGCAAAGGAATTTGCGTGGGACAAAGCTTTCCATGGACAAGACACTAGAGAAGTTATCATCAGGTCAGCGTATTAATCGCGCTGGGGATGATGCGGCCGGATTAGCGATCAGTGAAAACCTGAAAGCTCAAATTCGTGGTCTAGGTCAAGCAGAACGAAACGCCGAAGATGGTATTTCATTAGTACAAATCGCAGAAGGTGCGATGTCGGAAGTTTCCAACATCATGATCCGTCTACGAGAGCTTGCAGTGCAAGCGGCTTCTGATACTATCGGGCCGACAGAACGTAAATTCTTGAACGTTGAATTTGAACAGTTAACTTCAGAAGTTGACCGTATTGCCAACTCAACAGAATTTAACCGTGTACCGCTTCTTAATGGTACTGGTGCCGTTTTTGATATCCAAATTGGTACAAGAAATGACCCTATCAGTGACCGTCTAACATTCGATGCTTCAAGTGCCGACGTTAACGTAGCTGCCCTAGGTCTTAACCTTGCAAGTGTTGCCGACAAAATTTCAGCACAAAACTCATTAGCATCGATCGATCAAGCGATCATCAGTGTTTCTGGAATTAGAGCTGACTTTGGTGCACTTCAAAACCGTCTTCAGTCGACAGTGAATAATATTGCTGTCAGTGTTGAAAACTTGTCTGCCGCTAACTCACGTATTCGCGATACAGATATTGCTTCTGAAACAGCAGCATTAACTAAGTCGAATATCCTGATGCAAGCTGGTACTTCGGTACTTTCTCAGGCGAACTCTTCAACATCTAGTGCCCTATCGTTAATTCAATCAGCATCACGAGGATAAGCTAAGGCTTATAACGAGTTGAAACTGAAACTGAATTAATAACGATTGGAGTACATATGATTTTTAGAGACGGATAGTGGTTTAAGACAAAGGGTTAACCTGCAAGTGCCCCAAGTCATACACCCAATGTAGTAGATGCGCTCTCGGAAATAGCGCCATCGGCTCAGTGTATTTAAAAACGTAGGTTACTTAAAATTAATATAAACAACTTTTCCGAACATGATGTTCAGGAATACTTACAGGAGGTAAGAGATGTTAGACGGAGGATAAAATGGGATTAAGAATTAATACCAATACCGCGTCGCTATCAGCGCAAAGGTCATTGGGAATAACAAATAGAAACTTAAACGATAACTTGAGAAAGCTCTCTTCGGGGGAGCGGATTACCCGAGCTGGAGATGACGCTGCAGGCTTAGCCATCAGTGAAAACTTGAAAGCACAAATTCGGGGGATGAGACAAGCTAGCAGGAACGCCAATGATGCTATCTCTCTCATTCAAACGGCAGAAGGAGGACTGAGTGAAATTTCAAATATTGTCATTCGACTCAGAGAACTCGCTGTCCAAGCCGCTTCCGACACAGTTGGAGAAACTGAACGTGGATTTACAGATATTGAATTCCAGAATCTTAAAGAGGAAATCGATAGAATCTCACGCTCATCAGAATTCAATGGTGTTAAGCTTCTCGATGGAACAGGTGGATTGTTGGAGTTCCAAATTGGTATCAATAATGATGCCATCTTGGACAGGCTCCGTTACGACGGAACCGCAGCAGACGCAACTTTGGCGTCACTTGGTCTCAGTGAAGACACAGTGGCTTCAAAACTTGGTGCACAGACTTCGCTTAAGCGATTGGATGATGCCCTCGTACAGATTAACGGAACTAGAGCAGGCTTGGGTGCGGTACAAAACCGACTATCGTCAACGGTTAACAACCTTGCGATCAGTGATGAAAACCTTAGTGCTGCTAATTCCCGAATCCGTGACGTGGACGTCGCCAAAGAGACTGCAGAGCTTACAAAGAACAATATTCTTGTTCAAGCTGGAGCTTCAGTACTCGCTCAGTCGAATCAGTTCCCAAATGTTGCATTGAAGTTACTGGGCTAGATTAAATATTTCCGAAATAGAGACCCCAGGATCGAATGATCCTCGGGTCTTTTTTTGCATTTTTTCCCCATCTCCCAAATTCCCCATTAAAGCTGTAATATAGATGGGTGAGTAATATACTAACGATTAAGCCAAAGACTAAAAAAGGAACAATTCTCATCGTAGGAATTTCTTCTTTTATTGGCTCAAATCTGGCTGAACACTTTAAGCACGACTACAAAGTTATTGGAACTTATCACGATACGCCAGTTTCACTTGATGGAATTGTTTGTGTGCCTTGTGATGTTTTAGTTAAAGAGGAAGTCCAAAGTGTTTTGTATGCCTTTAGGCCAGATATAACAATTTATTGTGCCGGTATTTCCTCTGTTATTGAATGTGCCAAGAGAGAAAGCTTCGCAGACGCTCTTAATACTTCTGGATTGTTCAATGTTTCAGAATACTGCCAGAGATATAAATCTCAGATTTGTTATATTTCATCAGGATATGTTTTTGGTGGAGAGGATAAAAATTATCTAGAGATGGATATTCCTGATGCCATTACAACTTATGGTCGCACTCAAGCAGCTGCTGAATTCTATATTCAAAAAACCTCGTTGAACTATCTTGTATTTAGATGCTGTCGTCTTTATGGTCGAGGCATTAATCCTTCCCAATCGACTTGGTTTGAATTGATGCAAAAAAGATTAAGTGAAGGCCAGGCTTTACCAATGGATGATAATGTTAAAGTTGGTTTTTTAGACGTAGCTTACTTGGCAATGATTCTTAGAATTTGTATTGAAAAAAATGTATCAAATAGGCTTTTACAAGTTTGCTCTAAAGATATTATGACTCATTATGAGTTTTCTAAAGAATACTGTCGATTGTTCGATTCGCAAGTAGATCTAATCAATAGATCGAAATGGATGTTTCCAATTAGTAAAAATTCAATGAGATCTGGCTCTGGTGACAAACTTTCATTTAGATTAGATATTTCAAATATAGAAGGCTATCTAAATATTGATATGCCAAAGATTGAGGAGTCCTTGCAGTTTACTTTAAAAAAACTAAAAGGAAGTTCTTTGGATTCTAGCCACAAAACACAGGGTGGCGGCGAAGGTATTAAGTTTATCTAGCAGACTGTCTGATAAATTCACTTAAATAATGTCTGACAAGCGAATCAACTTCAACAATTTCACCTTGAAAGCGCCATGTGATTTTATTAAATGGTCCAACGTTGGCACGAATTTCATGAGCACCAACTTGTTGTCCATAGGTATCGCTATCAGAAAGTCTCGGTGCAAATAAGTCTTTACCGTTTGAAAGAAAACCGATGCTGATAACATCGTGAGAGCGTCTGGCAAAAATCATACGAAGAGAATTTCTAAACATCATAAAATCATTAACAGTGTTGCTAATTTTAAATGTTTTAATAATTGCGCCAGCGTTAGAGCCACCACGGTATTGATTAAATTTATTAATATAAAACTCGAATCTATCTCTTACCGCATCCATGAATTCAATAGAAGCTTCTTCGAGCATAGCTCCCGGATTGAGATGATCATCCATATGGATAATACCTGACTCATCCATATTAATTTCTTCGAGGGCCAAATGTTCAATCCATTTGGTGCTTATTTTATTTATTGATTCGATATTATTCATACCTTAATGATCGGTAACTAGGAGGATGCTGTCAATATTGGAGAGTGAAATGCTTGACTGAGAAAAAGAAGAACCTTGGGGTGGATTTAAGGTTCCGCCCGTCTTTAGACAGGTGGATGCGATTAGTAACCACTTTAGGCTTCTCACTATGCTTTGAGTTCAAAGCGTGAGCTTGCTCACCATGATCAGGGACCGCGCCCTTAGAAAATCTTGTAGGGCGGAAACAACTTATTCGCCCCAAGGTTCATATCCATTATATCCTTTCTGTATTAAGACAAAAGATATTAATTTGTTGGCACTAAAAATCCTTACTTGACACCGTAAGTATCTGAAATTGCAGCCAATGCTGATTAATTTTGCTCAGACACCGCGGTGTGTTAAAATAATTTCATAAGAAGCTCTCAAATGACTAAGGTATTGAGTTAAATATTCCGATAGTTGTTGGGAGTGGAACACTAGGAGTGAAGCATGAAAAGCGTGATCGCATTCTTAAAAGATGAGAATGGTCAGACATCGACAGAATACATTTTGTTAGTAGCTGTTGTTGCTCTAATCGTTATGAAATTTAAAAATATCGCTGTAACTCGACTGGAAGGTATTGCTGGTGGCGTATTTGATGCCGGTGATAATCTCGCGGGCAAAATCAATTCAGAGATTCAATAGTCTATTATTATTGAATCTCTGTTAGTGCTAGTTTTCTCCAGTCTTTGCAATAAAAGCAGTTATGCTAAACTGCTATTATGTCGTTATTTTTAAAAAGTAATCAAAAAGGTCAAGCAGCAATTGAATACATCTTTATTCTTGTATTCACGATGTCTATTCTCGTAAGTTTTATCAACACATTCTCAACAGCTATTGGAAGAAGAGTTCAGGGATTAAGCTATACGCTTACTCATTTTTTAAATACTGGAAATTGTCCAAACACTTGTCTTTTTTCTAGTTCAAACTTTGATAATGATATTGGTGAACCGTGAATCTCATCGTTGCTATTTATATTAGTATGCAGATTTGCGTTGTGGCTTGGTTCGATTTTAAAACCCTTAAAATTTCTAATCTTTGGACAATTTTTAATTTTGTCTTATACCTCTTGTTTCCGTTAATACTTCCAGAGGCTTATACTTATCAGTTATCAACATGGTTTATTCCGGTTATGTTTATAATCGTCGGTTTTGTATTGTTTAAGCTTAATATAATGGGAGCAGGGGATTCAAAATATTTATTCTCTCTTTTTCTTTTAATTCCTTCGAGTCTTCATGACTTGATGCTTATGCTTCTTCTAGAGTTAACATGTGGTATTGGGTTGATATTGCTATCTTGGCGAATAATATCAAAATGGGAAGAGTTCAAATTAATCTTTGTATCAGGTGTGGGATCATTCAAAACAATAATGGGAAGTCGTTTTACGTATGCACCGGTTATAATGCTCTCTTGGTTTTGGTTTCTGTTCCAAGTTGGTATCCAATGAAACTTCAAAGAGGCCAATCGACAATTGAATATGTCTTATTGCTTGCTGTCGTTATGCTTTTGATATCTGTAGTGTTCAAGAGCCCTTTATTTAGCAAATTATTGGGAGAAGATTCTAGCTTTTTTAAAATTTTGAAAGATAGAATGGAATTTTCCTACCGTCACACTCATGCAGGAGCAAATCCGGATGAAGGTCAAAGAGATATTAGTACTGCAGCTCAACACGATAGCTATTCAAAGAACTCAAAATCAAGATTTGCCGGGGCAACTTCAGAATACGGTGGACTTTAATGAATCGACTTATTAAAAATTGCCAAGGCCAATCAACAATTGAGTTTATTTTTAGTTTTAGTTTCGCCTTTTTTTTAATCATTTATACTTTAAAGGTCGCTCTTAATTATACCAGTGGTTATATGGCTCACTATGCAACATACATGGCTAGTAGAGCATATTTAACTTATGAAAACTCTGGTGGCGGCATTGATCCTGCAGGACTTTTCTCATCTGTCACTGAGCCAATATTCAATGATACAAAAGTTACATTTTTTAATCAAAATATTATTGTCGATGATACAAAATTAAGAATTACAAGAGCGCCAATTTTGACGGGCGTAACATTCGATTGGGAAACATCATTTTCTTCTGTTGGCCTCTTTGGTGGCAGTCAAACATTGCATTTTAGGTCAGAATCATTTCTGGGCCGTGAGCCTGATCGACAAGAATGTTCTATACAAACTTGTCAGGCTGCTAGAGGCGGTACTTCGGGTAGATGTGAAAAAGCATTTACATTGGCAGATAATGGTTGCTAGTAAAATAAAAAATCAAAATGGTCAGGCGATATTTGAGTTAATCATTTTCTTACCTCTTTTTTTGTTTTTAATGAAAACATTGTTTGATTATGGAGATTCAATTAATCACTCGATTAATCAAAATAAAGTAGTTCGAAGCTATTATTTTTATACCGCCGCAAACGATACAAACTTGCCTAATTTGGCTTATTTAGGAGAGTTTCAATCAAAGTCGATCAAAACAATCAGTTTAGATACATTTTCATGGAGTACGAAAACAGTTCCAGACGAAAGCCAATTGCCATCAGGCTCGTGTGTTAAGGTTCCGGGATTTTTAGGAAATGATTTGCCTGGTGAGTGCGATGCCCCTCAGCCTGATGACAAGAAGTCTCAATTTATACGCGTCTATACTTCTTTTGGTGTTTGTACCGGTTCTTGGGCCAATGCAGAAGATAATTCGGCCGTAAGCTACACATTAGACTGGCAACGAGCGGCAGATGCACTTTGCCAGCGCTCTACTCAGTGATCTTAAGCTGGATGTTATTGCCGGTTAGGTAATGTAAGTCATTATATTTGCTAAAATTAGAATAAGAAAAAGTTCTAATAATTAAGGCAAATGATATGAATACACGCGCGTTTACTCTGGCCCTGATCATTTCATTGTTTTCTATGTTCATGGTCTATACCTATATCGAAGATGAAAAATCAGTCATCAATCAAAAATACGGAACATCAGCTTCAGTTGTTGTTGCGAAAGTTGATATTAAAGAACTTGAATTAATTGATGACTCCAAGGTTACTGTTCAAAGTGTTCCTTCAAGCTTTGTACAGCCGGGAGCTTTTAGAAAAATTGATGAATTAGAAAATACAGTTGCAACTGTTCCTATATTAAAAGGTGAGCAAATCTCAAAGCCCAGAGTGACATATCCAGGAACTGGAACTGGATTATCAAGGCAGGTCAGTTCTGGTAAGCGCGCCTTTGCTATGAATATTACAGATGAATCTGCAGTTTCAAGACTTATTAAGCCTGGAGACAGAGTTGATATTATTAGTGCGGTAGATTTCTCTTCAGGCCGAAAAGACTTTCAAAAAATCATGACGATCTTGCAAAACGTTTACGTACTTTCAACTGGAAGAAGTATTACGAATAATCTTCCTTTGTATGGTGTTCAAACACCTAGAGAAATCACAGCAATGCGAGTTCCGACATATACTCAATACAATACTATTACGTTGGAGTTAGATCCATATCAAGTTCAAAAGCTTACCCATGTCTTAAAATTTGGTGGAAGACGAGTCGATTTATCGTTAAGAAATAACAATGATAATGATATTATCAATATTAAACCAACAAGATTGTTTGATGTTCTTGGTGAAGATGCTGCCGAAGCAAGAACTTATTTTTCAGAGCAAAATAAGCAGGCAGGTCAATGATAGCTTTAAGAATTATATTTATAAGCCTTCTACTAACGCAATTTGCTTTTGGTCAATCAGCGGATACTAAAGGTCAAGAAGAAGAAGTTGAAGTTGTTATTGGTATTAGTAAAATTCTTCAGATGGATTTTATACCAGGTAATATCCAAGTGAGTTCTGATCAAATTTTGAGATATACATTAGTTCCCGCAAAACGAGAACTTGTTTTGATCGGCTTAAAGCCAGGCAAAACAGATATCATTGTTAGAGATCAGGCAACTGGCGATATAAAGAAGAGATATCTTGTAAATGTAACAGAGACGGGAAAATCGAAGATCCTTCAAGAGCTAAGAGAGTTTGTCGGTGATGTTGAAGGGCTTGAAATTGGATTGATTAATGATCAGGTTTTCATTGGTGGACAAATTGTTGTGCCAGGAGATATTGGCCGAGTGGTAACAATTCTTGAAACAGAAAAATTTAGAGAAGTTCTAATGCTTGTTGAACTTTCCCCTCAAACACAATTAATTATCGCAAAAAAAATGCAAGAAGAGATTCAAAAAAGTGGCATGCGAGATGTTAACGTTCGTGTGCTAAACGGCTCCTTTATCCTTGAGGGAATTGTAACCTCTGAAGATGAAGCTAGAAGAGCATTACAAATTGCCAAGATATATTTGCCCGACAGAATTGAAAGTTTAGCCAGAAGAACAGATTCTGTTCAGCAAAATAACTTTAAAGGTATCATTGAAACTCTTATTCAAATTAATCCTAAAAGTCAGCCGCCGCAAATACCTAAGATGTTGAAAGTTACGGCACAGTTTGTTGAACTTACTAAAAACTATAAAAAGATATTTGGCTTTGAGTGGCAGCCTGTAAGATCTGGAACCGGTGGACAGATTAATATTGGTAAAACTACCGATGGTGGGGTTTCATCTCAGTCTTCAGGAACACTTTCAGCAACAATTTCCAATCTTTTTCCCAAGCTTCAAAGTGCTAAAAGCGCTGGTTATGCTCGCGTTGTTCAATCAGGTGTTATTATTGTTAAGGATAAAGATCAGGATGAAGCTATTTTAGAAAAAGATAATAGTGAAGTCTTTGATGTAGGATCAGGGGAATTCACCAGAGAATCTAAAACAAGTGTAGGCTTTAAGTTAAGATTAAAAGCTAACATATTAGCTGAAGAAAAAATTGAAATAGGAATAAGTCTTGGCGTCAGTAGTACTGTCGAGGGAAATGCTAAATCAACTCAAACGAACTCTCTGTCAACTAGAGTAATCATTAAGTCAAAAGATAGCGCGGTTATTGGTGGGATTGTTGTAGATAACTCGTCTACCGAATATGACAAGCCCAACCAAACGGAGATTCAAGGTGGTGGTACTCCTTTGTTTTCATTTAATAGATCTAAGGATTATTCGACCAATAAAAGTCAGTTTGCAATGTTCTTAACTCCTGAAATTCTCGAAAATATTACTGACGGTTCTGAAGATATTCAGCGTAAATTCCGTCGACGGACTCGTTAATCATGTCAGGCCATATTATTGCAATTATGGGTGGAAAGGGTGGTCAAGGCAAAAGCCAGGTAGCCGCCAATCTTGCATTTGCATGGACTCAAGAAACGAAATCTAAAGTTTGTTTGCTGGATTTTGATCAACGCGCAAGTGGAGATCTTAATTTAATTACTGGGATCAATGGCAAGAAGAACGTAAAAGATTTGAGTGAGTTTAACGGGGCGATAGATCCTAGGAGTTTAACACCTTTTCTTACAGCACATCCTAGTGGCGTTAGTTATATTGGAATGCCAAATGATCCTAATGCCTCAGATAATATTAATATCGATGGTCTTGGAAAAACTTTAAAATCTATTACTAATATTTTTCCTCTAACGATTGTAGATCTTGGCAGTGAAATATCGCCACTTGCTGAAAAAGCATTAGAGTATACAACCATGATCATGTTGGTTGTTACGCCGGATATTCTAGCCCTTAATCAAACAAAGCGACTTTATAACGATTTGGTAACAATGATGTATCCAAAAGATATGATTCAAATCATTTTGAATCAATACGTTAAAGGTCATCCCGTCACCCCTGAAGTTGTTTCAAAGGCAATGGGAAAACCTGTTTTTGCTCCTATCCCTAAAGACGAACAAACTTGTGTGATGGCATTAAACAGAAAAATGCCTGCCGTTCTAGTTGCTAAAAGTAGTCCCTTTACAAAAGGGATTGTAGATGTCGTTAGAAAGGTCGTACAAAAAAGTATTTTAAAGACACTTGCGTCACTGAATAGACCTGCACCAGTTTCAAAGTCAACATCATCGTCTGGAAGTGATGGTGGAAAAGAGGGTTCTGATACTAAGCCTTGGGTTTCGCTAAAAGGCAGAATTCATAAAGCTTTAGTTGAAGAAATGGATCTTAAGAAAAGTGATGATAATGATCCTAAAGCGCGGATTATTCTCAAAGAGCAAACTAAAAAAGCTGTTGTCGACATTCTTGGCAAAGAAGATACAAAAGGAATTTTAAACAATCGTGAAGATATGAATCAGATTGTTAAAGAAATTCTTGATGAAGCTTTAGGCCTAGGACCTCTTGAAGATCTTTTGGCCGATAAAGGTGTTTCAGAGATTATGGTTGTTGGTCCCTCAAAAATATTTTATGAGCAAGGTGGTAAAATTAAAAAGTCCACTGTGACTTTTACAAACGATCGCCAAGTTTTAAATGTTATCGAAAGAATTGTTGCACCTATTGGGCGACGTATTGACGAAAAGACTCCCTATGTGGATGCTCGTCTACATGATGGTTCAAGGGTTCACGCAATAATTCCACCTTGTGCGATCGATGGTTGTACAATCACCATTCGTAAATTTCCTGAAAACAGATTAACGTATAAAGACCTCGTTGCATTTGGTTCCGTAACACAAAATATGGCGGACTTCTTAAGAATTGCCGTTGAGGCTCACAAAAACATTATTGTTTCTGGTGGTACCGGTTCTGGTAAAACAACGCTGATTAATATTCTTGGTGGTTTTATTCAGGCCAATGAGAGGATTATTACTTGTGAAGATGCTGCTGAACTCGATTTTCCTCAAGACCACGTAGTTAGACTTGAAACTCGTCCACCTTCTCTCGAAGGTGATGGTGCTATTGATATTCGATGTCTTGTTAAGCAAACACTTAGAATGCGTCCAGATAGAATTGTGGTAGGGGAATGTCGTGGTGGTGAAACTCTAGATATGCTTCAGGCAATGGGAACTGGTCACGATGGCTCACTTACTACTGTTCACTCAAACAACCCAAGAGAATGTATTGGTCGCTTAGAAACACTTGTTCAATATGCAGGCGCTGGTCTTAGTCCAAAAGCAATTAGAGAAATGATTGCGAGCGCTGTTCACATGATTATTCAACAATCGCGTCTTGACGATGGTTCAAGACGAGTCACTTATGTGACTGAGATTGGTGGTATGCAGGGAGAAGTTGTTACCCTTCAAGATATTTTTACTTACGTTCAAAAAGATATTGATAAAAACGGAAAAATTGTTGGAGAATTTCAGGCCTCAGGCTTTATTCCCAAGTTCATCGAAGTTTTAGAAAAGAAAGGCTACAACGTTCCAAGAGGACTTTTCAGCAACGCAGCTCCTCCAAAACCAGCGGCTGCACCAGCTCCTGCAGCGGCCAAAGGCCCTCAAACAAATAAACCACAGCAACCTCCAGCTAAAAAACCTGCTGGTGCTAAATAAGGGAAAATTTTATGGAAATTTTCGTCAGACTTTTAGGACCAACTGGAATTGTGATTGTTGTTGGTCTACTTATTTTTTTAGTTGCCTTTAAGTATAGCGTTAACATTTTCGATCTTATTGAAAGACAAACTATTGGCACTAGAACATATATTCTCGAAAAGCTTGAACTTCTTTTTATTGAGATTGAGCCACAGAAAGTAACTTATTTGCTGCTATGTTGTTCTTTTGTCCCTGGGGCAATCATAATCGGACTATTGGGATTTTTAGGCGCCTGGATACCTGGACTCATCTTAGGCTCAATTATTATATTTATGGGATTCAAAATACCAAAACCGTTCATTGATTCCATGATTGAGCGAAGAATTAAAGCTTATGAAGGTCAAATGGTCGATGCTATGCAGTTGCTTGCTAACGGTATTAGGGCAGGACTATCTTTGCCACAATCTCTTGGCATGGTGGTTGATGAAATGCCTCAGCCGATTTCGCAAGAATTTAATATGATTCTTCAGCAAAACAAGATTGGTGTTCCTTTGGAAGAGTGTTTTGATGGTTTAGTGAAAAGAATACCTACAGAAGATAACGAAATGTTCGTCGCAAGTGTCAATATTTTGCGCGAAACCGGCGGTAATCTTGCGGAAGTTTTTGACACAATTGTTACAGTCATCCGCGAAAGAGTTCGATTGAAGCAAAAAATAGACACCTATATTGCTCAGGGAATGTTCCAAGGGGCTACTATTTTTGCCATGCCATGGGCAATTGGGGTTATTTTCGCTTTTAACGATCCCGAGATGATGAAGCCAATGTTTACTCACCCATTGGGTTGGGTTGCGCTATTTTTAATACTAGGGTTTGATCTTGCCGGTGGCTTCGTCATCCTTAAGATAGTGAAAATTAAGGTATAATTGAATAAGAATATTTCCTAAAGCTTCGGGCTTTAGTTGTCGATATGGATAATGAGAGAGTCCTTTTGCAAAAAAGAATTACTAAAGAGGGTGTTTCGATGAGACTGTTTAAAGCGTTTTTGATGTTACTTTTAATTCCTGCACTTGCTTGGTCTGGTGTAAATCTCAAAAACGGAAATTTTTATATTTCTTATACTGATATCATTGTTCCAGGTGGTGGTCAGGATTTAGAAATTGCTCGTACCTATAACTCTAAATCTACAGATAAAGGTTGGTTTGGATTTGGTTGGGGTTCAGATTTTGAAACCTATCTAAGTGTTGGTGCTGACGGTTCTGTTGTTGTACATGAAAATGGTTCGGGTGCGACGACACGATTTACTCCAAAAGAAAATGTTGACCCTGCTGCTGCTGCAAAAAAGATTGTAGAAGCCATGAGAAAAAAGACAACAGTCTCAGCTCAAGTTGCAGAATCATTAATTGAAAAATTAAAAAATGATGCTGAACTTCGCCAAGCTTATGGACGTAAATTTGATGTTAAGGCAGAACTAGCTGCTGGCTCAAAACTATTTTCAAATACTCGCGGTATTCAAGAGCTTTACGTTCTTAAAGACGGTTACAAAAGACAATTTAATGACGGCAAAGAAGAGATCTTCACAAAAGAAGGTAAACTCTTAAAAATTAAAAATAAATATGGCTACACAGTTGATTTCGTTTATGACGGAGCGACACTTAAGTCGATTAAGGATTCACAAGCTAAGCAATTATTCTTTGAATGGTATGCTGATGGTAAAGTTAAGCACGTTTGGTCTGCTGGTGATAAGAAAACGTTTTACAAATACAAAGGTGATGATCTTATTGAGAGTACTGATGTAGGTGGAAACAAGTTTACTTATGGCTACGACACAAACCATAACCTTTCTGCTATCGGTTATGCTGATGAATCAAAGATGTTGGTAAAGTACACTTCAAAGACTCAGTTTGTTGAAGAAATCACTAGTCGAAACGGTGAAGTTACCAAGTATGACTACGGATCAAATCCAAAGAATCCTGAATATCATTATTGGACTATTGTTAAGAAAAAAGGTGTATCTGGTAAAGAAGTTGCTAATCGTTATGAGTATGAGATTAAGTCTCGCCCGGATGGTTCAGACTATACTTACCGAATCCTAACTGAGATCAATGGTCTTAAGACAGAAACTTTCTACACTGAATGTTGCTCACTACCATCTAAGATCATTCGTGGAGACCGTGTAACAACATTTGATTACCATGAAAATGGATTACTTAAAAACAAAGCATCTAATAATGGTGAGTTTGTTAAACTTGAGTATCACCCAAAATTTAATAAGATTACTAAGGTGAATTCTAATAAAGGTTGGACAAATTTTGAGTATGATAAAAACGGCAACCTTTCTAAGGCCGTAAACGACGGCGGTATGTCTGTTCTTCTTCTTTATGATCGTCAGGGTCGTATTACGAAGATGCTTGATAACAACAAGAAAACAAATGAAAAGCGCACACTTAGCTTTAAATACAATGCGCTTGGTAAGCCAGTAGAAATCGCAATGGATAATGTTGGTAAAATCAATGTTTCATACGATAACTACGGTGAGATTAAAAAGGTAGAGTCTAAAGCAGGTCATAAGATGGCCCTACAAGTAACTCAAGCTTTTCAATCTTTACTATCAATTGTTAAGCCAGCTGGTGTGAACCTGAATATGTAAGTTTTGATTTTGCCAATTTTAGTTGGCTAGATAAGTTGTTGAAAGTTGATTTTTTTAGGGTTTTTTGGAACATTTTTAATATAGATCTATAATGAATATATTAAGAACTAGAAAAATGATTTTTTTAAGAGGACACTATGAAGAAAATAATGAATATGTTGATTGCCTTAATTCTTCCACTGAATATGGCTTTGGCTGTTGATTGTACAGATGTAGATAATGGCAATCGAATTCAGAATCCAGAGAGAAGAGTGACATGTGTTAGAGCTAGTGACTCAAGTGAGTTTACAGCTGTTGGTTCTTGTCCAGATGGTTCATCGGTTAAGCCGGGTTCTCAAGGCGTTTAATAAAGGCTTTTATAAGTTGTTTAATAGACCCTCACTGTTGTGAGGGTTTTTTTTTGTCACCTGTCTAAATTCTAGTCAAAATGAGCCAGCTAAATCCCTAATTTCTCATAACCCTACTTTGGCACAGCCTGTGCATTGTTATTAGAAAACAAAACAACAAACCTGTTTAATTTGGAATTGGGGGAATATATGAAAAAGTTACTATCAATCGTTTTTTTAACTATCTTGGCTTCTAACGTAGCTTTTGCAGCTGATCTTGGAGAGAACATGGCTTCTGATTGCGTAAGCACTCAACAGTCTAGTCGTTTCCAACAAACTGTATCTGATGCACCAGCATCAAGCACAGTAGATTCATCTTCGACTTCAAGCGGCAGATAATAAGCACACTCATCATGGTTTAAACATTGACCCACCGTATGGTGGGTCTTTTTTTGTTTTACTTGAAGGCGTATCCTTTGCCCCTCATAATGCTTTAAAAGAGTTTGAGGGAGAAATCATGCAAGTTGATAACAATTTAGAATTTACCAGTCTTGATAAAATTGATGAAATTCTAAAAATTCAAACATCTAAATCTGATCTCACCAATAGCCCTGACTACGCCAAACGTATTGATGATCTCAAGAAGTTAAATAGGATCATTTCGACTTATTCAAAGCATATTGAAAATGCTCTAAAACTCGACTTGGGAAAAAATAAATTAGAGTCACAAATCGCGGAGATTGGTTTTATCCAGGGGGAAATCAGGCATACTCTCAAGCATCTTAAGAAGTGGATGAAGCCCAAGAGGGTTCGCACACCTCTTGTTCTAATGCCTGCAAGAAGCTTTATAGAAACAGAGCCTTTGGGCAGAGTCTTAATTATCGCGCCTTGGAATTATCCTTTCCAATTGCTATTTTCACCTCTTGTTGGAGCTTTGGCCGCAGGTAACAAGGTTGTTTTAAAGCCGTCCGAGTTAGCTCCAAATACAGCAAGCATTGTAACTAGAATGATTAGTGAAAACTTTGATCCTAGACAAGTGAGCGTTGTTAACGGTGCTGTAGAGGAGACTGGCAGATTATTAGATCAACCCTTTGATCATATTTTTTATACAGGCAATGGCCATGTCGCCAAGATCATTATGCAAAAGGCTGCTAAGCACCTAACTCCAGTCACTCTAGAATTGGGTGGTAAAAGTCCCTGCGTCGTAGCTGGCAAGCCTGATATGAAAGTGACGGCAAGAAGAATTGCCTGGGGTAAGTGGTTTAATGCTGGTCAAACATGTGTCGCCCCAGACTATGTTTTAGTAGAGAAGGGTCTAAAAGATGAATTTCTACAAGAACTCTCAAAAGTAATCATCGAGTTTTACAATCAAAACCCACAAGATTCTGATGATTACGGAAAGATTATAAATGAGCGACATTTTGATAGATTGACGAGTTTATTTAAGCCGGAAGACGTTATTTTGGGCGGTCAAAGTCATCGTGAAAAGAATTTCATTGCTCCAACAATTCTTTCAGTAAACTTTGACCATCGAGTGATGAAGGATGAAATTTTTGGGCCTTTGCTGCCTGTGATTGAGGTGGACAGTTTTGACTCCGCTATCAATATCATCGCGAAACGCGATCATCCGCTAGCGGCCTATCTCTTTAGTTCTGACGGTGATCAGTTGAGCAATTTCACCCATAAAGTGAAAGCAGGTGGAATTTGTTTGAATGATTGTTTGATGCATTTATCGAACCCAGACTTACCTTTTGGTGGGGTTGGACCTTCTGGGATGGGTGCTTATCACGGTGAAAAGTCTTATCAGATCTTTAGTCATCATAAATCAGTCTTAAAGAGGATGTTCCTTTTTGACCTAAGCCTGAGATACCCACCATATTCCGGTAAGTTAGCACCTTTAGCTTGGTTAATGCGTTGGCTTGGATAGCTTGAAATTGTCTTAACTTTCAACACTGTCTTAAAATTAAGCAAAAGTGACACCTCTAAACCCTCTAAATGACGTTAATTCTTTTGGCATGCTTGATGCATTGTATATATGTATCAACCATGAAGAGGAGAATTGAGATGAAAACACTATTAACACTTATCGCTTTAACTGTAGCTGTAAACGTATCTTTTGCTGCTGATCTTGGAGAAGGTTCTGCTGATTGTGCATCAATGGTACAAGCTAATCGTGCAACTTCTGCAGTAGTAGCAACAACTGAAGCTGACGTAGAAGTTAATGAATCTTCAGATGCTCGTTAATTTTCAAGCTTAGAAAGAATAAAAAAAACCCGACATAGATCGGGTTTTTTTATTTTATTGATTGAGAATATTTTTAAGTAACTCTTTTTCTTCGATCGTATATTCGTCTTTCGGATTAACTTCAACATCTCTTATTTTTTTTACTGAAGAAGATTGCCTGATTTCTACTTTGTCAGCACTACTTGGAATCGTTTCAAATAACTGCTTGATCGCTTTCTTTCCAACTTGAACCGTTTCGCCAGCTCTTTTACCAAAGTCATCAATAACTCCTTGGGCGGTTGGACCAAAAACTCCAGAAATATGATCAAATAGAGGTTTATCACTAACTGGAACACTTAAAACCAAAAAGCTAAAGCTAAACCAAAGTAAAGGCTTAAAGACTAGATTAATCATATTCTATCCTTAGAATGTTCAATTTCAATTTTTTCAACGGCTTTCAATAGTTCTTGTGGAGAAAAGGGCTTCTTTAAAAAATCAACTGCACCAACGGATAGTGCTTCAATCATCACAGACTCCGTCGTTAATGAGGACATCATAATAACAGCACCTTTAAATTTATTTTCATTAAGTCTCTGAGCCAGCTGTAGTCCACTGGATCCAGGCATAACCACATCAATAATAAAAAGTGATATCGAAGAGACTGTACCGAATACTCTGAGACCGTCTTCAGATGAGCCAGCAGTTCCAACTACGTTGTATCCTGCATCTTCTAGAATTTTAGCAGTTGTTCGCCTTGAAAATTCAGCATCATCGACGACGACAATCTTGAATTCTTGAGCATGTTGATCGGTCAAAAGATCCTCCGTTGAAAGCGCATTCTTCATTAATTCTAATCGAAAAATGCAAAGCTTCCAACGAAGTATATTTTTTTATGCTGCCGCAGGTGTTTGAGTAATCTTCTTTTTCTGAGCGGCTTTGCGATGAACTCTAGCCATATGCTCTTTCCAGCCGACTAGAGCTACCTCAAGAACCTCATCAATGGTTTTAACCGGAACAAAATTAATCTTAGCAAGGAATTCTGGTGGAATTTCAGCTAAATCTTTTTTGTTCTGCCATGGAATGATAACTGTATCGATATTCATTCTCATCGCTGCAAGCGCTTTTTCTTTTAGTCCACCAATTGGAAGAACCTTACCAGTAAGTGTAATTTCACCAGTCATGGCAACCTTACGACTCACAGGGAAACCCGAAAGAAGCGAGATTATTGCAGTCGCTAATGTAATACCGGCAGAGGGTCCATCTTTTGGAGTTGCTCCAGCTGGCAAGTGAACATGTAGTTCATACTTATCAAAGAAGTCTTCATCCACTCCAAGATCTTCAGCTTTAGAGCGAATATAACCAATCGCTGTTTGTGCTGATTCTTTCATGACATCACCAAGCTGACCGGTAAGAGTTAAGCCCTTACCTTTCATCTTAGTCGTTTCAATTGGTAGAACTTGTCCACCTACTGAAGTCCATGCAAGACCTGTGGCCACACCAACTTCGTCGTATTGTTTTTCATCTTCTTTCGTATAAATCGGTGGCCCCAAAAACTTAATAACTGTGTCATGAAGTAAATGAGTTTTTCCGTGCTCGCCTTTAGCAATTTTCATCGCTACTTTTCTGCAAAGAGCACCAATTCGTCTTTCTAGATTTCTAAGTCCAGCTTCTGCCGTAAAATGCTTAATGACACTTTCAACAGCTTCATCTGTAAATTCAACATGATCATTTGAGATACCATTTTCCTTCAATTGCTTCGGAATAAGGTATTTCTTTGTAATGGCGACTTTTTCTTCCTGAGTGTAACCAGAAAGATGAATCACTTCCATTCTATCTCTAAGTGGACCAGGGATCTGATCAAGAACGTTTGATGTTGCGATAAACATCACGTTTGATAGATCAAAAGGAACGTTAAGATAGTGATCTCTAAAATTACAGTTTTGTTCAGGATCTAAAACTTCTAGAAGGGCTGAAGCCGGATCACCTTTATAGTCACCACCAAGCTTATCGATTTCATCTAAAAGAATAACCGGATTATTCGTACCAGCCTGCTTAATCCCTTGGATTAAACGACCAGGCATTGATCCAACATAAGTTCTTCTATGACCACGAATTTCAGCTTCGTCTTTCACACCACCTAGACTGATGCGAACAAATTCACGACCAATCGATTTGGCGATACTTTTACCAAGTGATGTTTTACCAACACCAGGAGGACCTGAAAGACAAAGGATTGGACCTTTCATATCTTTGCCTTTCAATTGACGAACGGCTAGATATTCAAGGATACGCTCTTTAACTTTATGTAAGTCGAAATGATCTTCATTTAAAATTTCTAAAGCAGCATCAATATCGATTTTATCTTCAGATTCAACCGACCAAGGAAGGTCAACCATCCACTCAAGATAACTTCTAATGATCGCACTTTCTGACGAATCAGGATGCATTTTCTCAAGTCGAACAAGTTGCTTTGTGGCTTCTTTTTCAACTTCTTCAGGCATCTTCGCTTTAGCAATTTTTTCTCTAAATTCACCAAACTCATCTTCTGGTTCAGCTGGAGCTTCGCCGTCACCAAGTTCGGTCTTGATAGCTTTAATTTGTTCACGTAAGAAATATTCTTTTTGTGATTTTGAAATTTCATCTTTTGCAGCAGTTCTAATTTTTGCTTGCATCGCTAAAATTTCTAACTCACGAGTTAAAATATCATTAATACGATTCAAACGATCTGTAGGATCTAGAGTTTCTAGAATTCCTTGTGCTTCAGCCACATGTAGATTCAAATTTGAAGCTACTAGATCTGCTAAGCGACCTGGCTCTTTAATATCATCGAGCACAGTAAGAATATCTGGAGATAAAACTTTACCTAAAGAAATAACTCTTTCAAGTTGCTCGCGAATTGTGCGCATAAGTGCACCAATCGCAACAGCTTCTTCTTGGCAGGCTTGATCTGCAACTTTTACAATTTTAGTTGTAAAAAATGGCTCTGATTGATCAAATGAAATGATTCGAGCTTTTGATAATCCTTGAACAAGAATTTTAACTCGACCATCAGGTAGCTTGCGCATTCGCATGATCATTGCAATCGTACCCATCTCATAGATCTCAGATGGCTCTGGGCACTCGGCCGTAATATCCTTTTGACTAGCAAGAAGGATCATACGATCTGTACTTTCAAGCGCATGCTCAACAGCTGCAATGGAAGCCTCGCGGCCTACAAACAACGGTAGTATCATAAAGGGGTAGACTACGATGTCGCGTATGGGCAACAGCGGCAGGGTATCCTTGAACTCAATGCTCTCACCCTCGTAGTTTGTTACCATATTGTTTCCTCCAACCTTGAAACTCTGGCGCGTTCTTCGCTTTGCATTTAACGAATCGGGGTATTTGCAATTAGTCTTTAAAGAAATCGCACATAACTTGTGTTTTTTTTTGTATACTTGAGCGTGTTTGGAGCGCATTACATAGTAATTTTCTTGAGTTGGTAGTGTCGTTGCTACAACCAAGCACCCCTCTGGGACGGCTTTTAAGCCCTTTCTCCGAGTGTAACTGTCGGGAGTTAATGTGGATGAATTTGGTATAGTTATTTTAGCAGCTGGACAAGGAACTAGATTAAAATTGCCTGTTCCAAAGCCTTTGGCGCCCATCGCTGGAAGAACTCTTATAGATTTTTCAATTAAAGCAGGTCTTCAATTTCTAAAAGATACTTCTAGAAAAGGGAAAATATCCTTAGTTCTTGGACATCAAAAAGAATTACTTATTGATCATGTGAGTAAGTATTGGAAATCATCAGAAATCGAAACAGCTGTTCAAGTGGAACAAAAAGGAACAGCAGATGCCTTAAGAGCTTATTTTAATGATAATAATCATGCCAAAAATAGAGCATATACAATCGTTCTATGTGCCGATACACCGCTTATCACTGCCAGTGAGATCAAGAGTCTTGTTTCCATTCTTGAAAGTGAAAAACTAGATGCAGTGGCAGCGACTTTTATAGAGAATCAACCTCGAGGTTATGGAAGAATTGAAAGAGGAAGCACAGGCTTTCGAATTGTAGAAGAGAAAGATGCCACTGAAGTGCAAAAGAAGATTTCAGAGGTAAATTCAGGTTTATATATTCTTAGAACTGATTTTGTTATGAAGTATCTTTTTGATTTAAAGTCTAATAACAATTCAAAAGAATTTTATCTAACAGATCTTTTTCAAATGGACAGAAAAGTAAAAGCTATTACTTTTGAAAACAAAGATTCTTTTGTAGGGGTCAATACCATTGAACAACTTCAGTATGTAAATCAAGAATTACGAAATAAAATTGTTCGAAAAGCTATTCAAAAAGGCGTTTATATTTTGGCGCCAGAACAAACGTGGATTGATGATACAGTTGAGCTCGAACAAGGTGTAAAAATCTATCCAGGCTGCATTCTTGAAGGAAATACAAAGGTCGAAAGTGGCACAGTGCTTGAGGCCGGAGTGGTTCTAAAGAATACTCAAATTGCAAAGAATTCTAAAATTTTGGCTTATTCCTATCTAGAATCTGCAGTTATCGGTGAAGAAGCTTCTGTTGGACCATTTGCAAGACTTCGTGAAGGCTCCGTGATTGGGCGTGGATCTAAAATTGGAAATTTCGTTGAAACCAAGAAAGTGAATCTCGGTGAAGAAGTTAAAGTGAGTCATCTCTCCTATGTCGGTGATGCAGAAATTGGAGATCGCACCAATATTGGGTGCGGCTTTATAACCTGTAACTATGATGGAGCCAGCAAGCATATAACTAAAATTGGCTCAGATAGCTTTATTGGCTCAGATAGTCAGATGATCGCTCCAATTTCCATTGGAAATAACTGTTATGTAGCTAGCGGCTCGACAATTAATCAAGATCTTGAAGATGGAGACTTCGCCATAGCAAGAGGTAAGCAAGTCACAAAAAAGGGTATGGCCAAGCGCTTCATTAAATCTAAGAAGTAACAGCTTTCATTGTGTAATATTGCCCATAAATGCTATGTTAAGTGGATTTTGAAGATCTAATTTTCGCATAGCGAGGTAAGGCATGTGTGGAATCGTTGGCCATTTGGGCTCGAGTCACTCGATTGATTTAGTTTTAGAAGGTTTAAAAAGACTTGAGTATCGTGGCTATGATTCAGCTGGTATCAGTTTCAACAAACAGTCTGGCGCTTTAGAAATTTATAAAAAACAAGGCAAGCTTTCAAACCTTGTCGATTTTCTTGGTGATATTAAAGAGTTCAATGCTCTTTCATGCATTGGTCACACAAGATGGGCCACACACGGTGAAGTGAGTGATGCTAATTCTCATCCACATACAGATGGAGGAATTTCAATCGTTCATAATGGAATTATTGAAAATGCAGAAGACTTAAGAACTGAGCTCGTTGCTCATGGATATAAGTTTCAATCTCAAACAGACTCAGAAGTTTTTTTAGCGTTATTGTCTACGACAGTTGCAAAGGGCACTCCATTACAAGAAGCAATTACATCTAATTTTTCAAAACTCGATGGTAATTCTGCTTTTGTTATTTTGGATTCGAAAACGTCTGATATTTGGGCGATTAAAAAAGGTGCTCCACTCGTTTGTGGTTTGCATGAAGTTAATTCAGATGCACTTGTTTCATCTGATCCTTATGCGCTCGTAGGTTTTGCCGATAAATTATATTTTCCACAAGATAACGTTCTTTGCCATTTAAGCGCAGGTAATAAAAACCTTATCAACTTTTATGAAATGGATGGCACTAAGTCCGATCGCTATATGTCTAAAAAACAAGAGATGAGTTTAGAGGTTTCTGATAAAGGAAGCTTTGACCATTTCATGCTTAAAGAAATTTATGAGCAACCTGGATTAATTAGAGCATTAACAAAATATTATTTTGACGGTGAAGGGCAAGAAACTCTTAACAATATTTCAAAGTTAAAACCTGGGCGTTTTTTGATTAATGCGTGCGGAACAGCCAACTATGCTGGCTTAGTTGTTAAAGATTATATTGAAAAATTTAATAAAATTCCATGTCAGGTTGATTTGGCTAGTGAGTTTCGTTACAGAAACCCACTGATCTTGAAAGATGATATTGGCCTATTTGTCAGCCAATCAGGAGAGACTGCAGATACTCTTGCAGCTCAGAATCTTTGTAAGCAAGGTGGTATCAAAACCTTGTCTATTGTTAATGTTGAGGGCTCTACGCTTTATAGGGACTGTGATTACAATCTACTTATTAGAGCAGGTATTGAAATCGGAGTCGCATCAACCAAAGCCTTTACACAGCAAGCGCTGACTGGAAGATTGCTGTCGCATGCGCTTGGAGATGGAGTTGATAAAAAATCATTAAAAGATAAGTTTAATCTTTTAGCGACAAGAATTGATGAATTGCTTTCACGTGCGGAAGAATTAAAATCAATTGCAGAATCAATCCATCACTTTAAAGGATTCTTTTACACCGGTCGTGGTGCACTTTATCCTGTCGCCCTAGAAGGCGCTTTAAAACTTAAAGAAATCGCTTATGTTCATGCCGAAGGCTATGCCTCTGGAGAGTTAAAGCATGGACCCATCGCTTTAATTGATGAAGAGATGGTTAATGTGGCTTTAGTCGCGCCAGAGCTTCTAGATAAAACCATTTCTAATGTTGAAGAAATCAAAGCCAGAAAAGGTAATATTGTCGTTATTGGACCTCAAAATGATGCGAACTCAAAACGAGTTGCTGATTATTTCTTTGGTCTAAACTATGAAGGTCTTGGCGAATTATCGGCCGTTTACTGTAACGTCGCTAATCAGATCTTGGCCTATTACATGGCTAGATTTAAAGGAACAGATATTGATAAGCCAAGAAACTTAGCAAAATCTGTGACGGTGGAGTAGGAGAGTGTCTAATTTGTTAGAAGGTTTAAACCAACAACAAAAACTAGCGGTAGAACATACAGATGGTCCTGTTATGGTCTTAGCTGGGGCTGGTTCCGGAAAAACAAAAACACTTGTCACTCGTATCGCTTATTTGATGAGCGAAAAAAATACAAGTCCGTTTAGAATTCTAGCCTTAACATTTTCTAATAAAGCCGCCAGAGAAATGCGTGAGAGAATTTCTACCATGACTGGCTTAGATATTGGCTCACTTCAAGTGACGACCTTCCATGCATTTTGTGCTCGAGTCTTAAGACAAGAAGCAGACTTTATCGGACTGTCTAGAAGCTTTACGATCTATGATGGTAGCGAAAGTAAATCATTGATGAAGCAAGTCCTTGGACGAAAAGGGATTGGTCCAAAAGAGTTGAATCCAAAAGAAGTCCTCTATTATATTGAACAACTCCATCATAATGGTTACTGGCCTGGTAAAGAGAATCATGACCTGGATATAGATCAAGCAGATCCCTTTTATTCTTATTTTCTTGAATACACAGAAGAACTACACAGATCGAATGCTACTGACTTCGGTGGTTTAATAACAGGTGTACTAGAATTATTTAGTAAATATCCAGACGTCCTAAAAAGATATCAAGAACGCTTTAGATATATCTTGGTAGACGAGTACCAGGATACAAATAGGTGTCAGTTTGAGCTTGTGACACTTTTAGCGAATAACCACTCAAACCTATGCGTCGTTGGAGATGAAGATCAGTCGATATATTCATGGCGTGGAGCTGATATTCGAAATATTTTAGACTTTGAAGAGACATTTCCTAAAGCCAAAATCCTGCGCCTAGAACAAAACTACAGATCAAGTAAAAATATTATTGAAGCTGCTTCACATGTCATTGAGAAAAATACTCAGCGCAAAGGCAAGAAAATGTGGACGGACAATGATTTGGGAGAGTCCATTCAAATCATTGAAAATGAATCAGATAAAAAAGAAGCAGAGTGGATTGCTTCAGAGATAATTAATCTAGCTAGAAAAGAAGGCGTGAAATATAGCGATATCGCTGTATTCTACCGCGCCAACTCACAATCTCGTATGATTGAAGATGCGCTAAGAACAATTAATATTCGTTATAGAGTTATTGGTGGTATTAGATTCTACGAGAGAAAAGAAGTTAAGGACTTAATGGCTTATCTAAAGCTTGTGGTAAATCCTAAAGATAGCTTAAGTCTTTCTAGAATCATCAACGTCCCAGTGAGGGGAATTGGTGCCACATCTCTAAGAAAACTCGAAGAAGAAGCTATTAGAAGCAATCAAAGCCTATGGGAAGCTCTAGAATCACTTGTTAGTGACTTCTCTGCTTTTTCGCATATCCGACTTAGCGCCAAAGTAAAATCTTCATTAACTTCATTTGTTTCATTTATTCAGGATTTAATTAATCTCAATGCGCAAAATGCCAAAGCGACAGATCTCTATGAACGCGCTTTACATGAATCTGGTTATTGGGAATCATTAAAAGCTGCCAAAGATCATGAAAGCTTAGCCCGAATGGAAAACGTACAAGAATTAGGCAATGCCATTGCCCAGTTTGAAGCCGATAGAGAAAATGGAACACTTTCTGAATTTTTAGAGTCAGTCACTCTTGATACCACTGAAGAAGAGCCTAATAATCTTGGAGACGTCTCATTAATGACAGTTCACGGCGCTAAAGGCTTAGAATTTGAACATGTTTTTGTCACTGGTTGTGAAGAAAATGTTTTTCCTAGCTGGCGAAGCCTAGAGGATGACTCCGGCGCTGACGAAGAAGAGCGTCGATTATTCTATGTCGCCATGACTAGGGCCATGAAGAAACTCTATTTAACCTTCGCTCGTGGAAGAATGCTTTTTGGACAATTAAAGTTTAACGGTCCAAGTCGATTCTTACTTGAAATTCCAAAAGACTATTATGTCTGGAAAAATCCAGATGGTAAGGTTTCGTCATCAAGAAGATCGCCTGTGTTCTTTGATGATGACGAAGAAGAAGTCTATCAAGAACATAACGACGAACCAGTTATTCAAGTAGCTAAACCAATCGTACAATCGAAGTTCCCTGTTGGAAGTAAAATTAGGCACGGCCTTTATGGAGACGGGAAAGTTTTAGACTGCGAAGGTTCAGGCACGGAAGAGGTTATTGTTATCAAGTTCTTAGATGGAGCAAGAAAAAAATTTAAAGTAAAATTCGCACCACTGTCATTGATAAACTAAGGATTAAATGAAACCTAATAAAGTCTTTCTCATTATTCTTTCAGTTTTTATTACCTTTGGAGTTCTATTAGGTGGCATCTATTTTTATATATCTAAAGTACTCACGCCCGATAATATTCGTGATCTTCTGACTCAAAACCTAAAAGAAACATTTCCAAAGGCAAAAATAGAAGTTGGCGAGGTAGATTTTAAGTTTGGAACATCAATTGACTTTATTATAAATAAAATCAATGTCGAAACAAGCGAACCAATAGCATCAGTATCTGATGCAAAACTTCGAATTCCTGTTTGGTCAATTCTTAAAGGTGGCGGTGTTGTAGAAGTTGAAATCAATAGTCCTCAGTTTTATTGGTCAAAACTTAAGAAATCAGAGTCTAATTGGTCTCAAGCAATGAATTCGTCTCCAAAAAAGACTTCTTCATCAGTACCGGTGGTCTTGCCAGCATTTTTGGCTACAAGTCGGCTTAATATAAAAATGAAGGACTCTAAGATTAAGTATCATCTTAGTGAAAATGAAAAAGGGACTTTCCTAATATCAAAGTTACTAATCAAAGAACTAGGATTAGAAAATCCTGCTGCTTTTGAAGTCGATACCACCATCGTGATGCAGCAAGATACACTTGGAGAGATATCGGCCAATATGCTTGTCATTGGAGAAGCAGATCTTCATAAATTTATAAGCCAAGGCAAACTCTCTCTGGTTTCCGTTGCAACAATCTCAAAAATTAAATCACTAAAAAACGGCGTGTTCCCACTTTCTGAAATTAGAATGGACCTTAAATCTGATATTTATAAAACTGGAAATATTTCTGGTGATGCTAAAATGTCGTTTTATGATTCGACACTCTCATTGAAAATTTTAAGAAAAGAACAAGAAATTAAAATCGAAAACATTAAAGCCATCTTATCTGTTAAGGACTTTTTATCTTTTGCGCCTGCAATTACTAACAAGGTTAATCCTGGAAAGTCACAACTAAATATCGATGGGAATATAGACCTTAGTAATGAGCAGATTAAACCTCAATTACAATTAACTATGACCCAAGGCCTTTCTTATAGTTATTTGGGGCAGAGTTTTCAACCTACTTTTAGTGGTAGTTTACTTGATAAAAATATCGATATGAAAGTTGATCTTCCTCTTTATCAAGGTCAGTCTTCAACATCTGTAAGATTGACTCTTCCTAAAGAATTTAATTTCGATAATTACATACCTGATGTAGTAATTGATACAAATGCCACTGGCTTGGTCATTACAAAGAGTGATTTAGAAAAAATTAATGAAGCTTCTAAGTTGAGCGATTCACCTAAAGATACAGTTGAAAATAAAACGAATGCTGATAATGAAGTTGATAAAACCATTAATAAGAATGAACAACGGTTATCTATATTACCACTCACTTGGCAGCTCAATGTTTTGGAAAGCAAATTCGATGAAAAGGATTTGTCTTTAAAGGCAAATACTAAAATTTCTTCAAAAGGTGTTTTAACGTTTATTTCTCAACTAAATATTGCAAGCGGAACGCTTTCAACAGATATAGATTTTCAAGCCGTTGATAACTCGGGAAAAGCACTACTAACATTTAAAAAATTTCCTGGGTCAGTTGTATCACCATTTGTTTCACAGAAGATGATGAGTGTTAATGGTGAGATTAATGGAGTTGTAAAAACAAACTTTATAAAACTTAATGAGTCATATACCTATGACTCAAAATATGACCTGAAAGTATTTAACGGTAAGATTTCGAAAGTCGACCCTTCAGAATGGTTAGCATCTTTTATTGATGCCATTAAACCTTTTTATCCTACAATTAATGAGGTTGTTAAAGATATTAAAATAGAGCCTGATTTTTCGGTTCTAGAGCTTGAGGGGTCAGCAACTAATGAGAAATTGTACTTTAAGGATATATTTTTTAAAGGAATTGATAATAAATTTGAAATAAGTGCCAAAGGTACTGTTTTCCTAAATGATTCAGATGAAAGCGAACTTCTTGCTGACTATAGAGATTATAAGGGAAACCTGTCTGCCTTTTTGTTAAAAGAAGTCGGAACAGAGATTTTACCTTTAAAGCTTGTTGGATTAGGGACAAATATTAAACCAGATATTTCTTATACATCGAAAAAACTTTCGTCCATCTTGTTAAAGAAAAAGGGGACTAATAAGGTGAAAGATATAGCCAAAAAATTTTTAAAAGATGGCGATAAGAAAAAATTAGATAAATTACTTAAAGGTATACTGAAATGACAAAAGTTATCCCACTCGATTGGAAAAATGATGAATTGATCTTAGTTGATCAACGTTATCTTCCTCATGATATTTCATACGTTCATGTAAAAACTATTGAAGATGCTCATGAAGCTATTAAAGTCATGGTCGTTCGCGGAGCTCCTTTAATTGGCTTTACTGCCTTATATGGAATGGCTTTGTGGCTACGTCTTCAAAAGGATGTAACAGCTCCTTCAATTGATAAAGCAGTCACCTACCTCGAGTCTGCTAGGCCAACAGCAGTGAATTTATCCTACGAAGCAAAGCGCGCGAAAGACTTAATTTTATCATCAATGCAAGAATCTAAATCCTTGCAAGAAACGTATGACGCTTTAGTCGATTTTGCGAATGAGCAAATGGTTAAACTTGGAAATGATAATCTTTCGATGGCGAAAACTGCAGCGAAGAACTTAAGTGAACTTTATGGTGAACGCCCGCTTCGTGTTTTAACTTTATGTAATACAGGTTTTTTGGCCTGTGGCCCAATGGGGACAGCTCTTGGTGTTATTTCTCACTTAAATAGCTTAAATAGAATTGATAAAGTTTTTGCTTTTGAAACAAGACCTTATCTTCAAGGAAGTCGATTAACGGCTTTTGAATTATGCCAAGAAAAGGTACCCCATCAAATTGTAGTTGAAGGGGCCATGAGCCATATTTTAAGAACTCAAAATATTGATGCGATTTTTATCGGTGCTGATCGAATTGTTGCGAACGGTGATACGGCTAACAAGGTAGGCTCCTCTACTTTAGCTATCGTTGCTAAACACTATAATGTTCCATTTTTTGTTGTGGCGCCTGTAAGCTCTTTTGATCTTTCTTTATCAAGTGGTGAAGAAATTGAAGTTGAAATGAGAGACCCAAAAGAAATTCTTTGTTTAAAAGATCAACGAATAGCACCTAATGAAAGTGACGCTTTTAATCCATCTTTTGATATTACTTCCGGATTACACATCTCCGGAATTATTTGTGAAAATGGATTGATTTCACCTGTAACTCAAGTGAATGTCACCAAAGTTGCTCATTCATGATTCGTGCAAGTATTGATATCGGATCTAATTCTGTTCTTTTGATTGTGGCAGAATTGGACGAAAAAAATAATGTGAAAGAGTTAGCGAATGAATCGAGAGTAACAGCACTTGGTAGAGGCTTAAGTAAGTCTGGTGTCTTTAGTGAAGATGCAATGAAGGAGACTTATTTGGCCTTAAAAGATTATGTTGAACTCTCTGAAGAACTTGGCATTGATTCAAGAAGTATAATAGTCACGGCTACTGAAGCTTCAAGAGTAGCTTCTAATGCTGAAGAGTTTTTCGAACGTATTATTAATAAGCTCAATATTGAAATCAAGGTTATATCTGGAAGCGGCGAAGCCTACTATACTGCTCTTGGAGTTTGTAGAATGGCCAAGTCTAAAGGCTTGATTACAATTGTTGATATTGGTGGTGCTTCTACCGAAATCATGAAAATTAAATCCAAACCTTTTCAGGTTATCGATAGTATTAGTCTGCCAGTTGGTTCTGTAAGAGCCACAGATTGGATTGAGCAAAATCAATTTGATATTGAAATTAAAAAGGCATTTGATTTGATTGAAGACGATCGATTTGAATCTAGTGATGCTATTTTTGTCGCTGGAACAATGACTTCAATTGCTGCCATTATGCTTGGAATGAATAGCTTTGAAGCCAATAAGATTGGAACCGAGAGTATCAGTTTTGAAAAGCTTGGAAAGTTCATTAATTGTCTCAAACCACTCGATAATGAAACACTTCTCGACCAGTACCCAATCCTCGGCAAGAGGTCAAAATCTGTTGTAGGTGGAGGGCTAGTTGCTTTATCCGTCGGTCATAGACTTAAGATTAAAAATCTAACAATTTCCCCATACGGCTTAAGATATGGCACACTTATAGAAGGATCTTTGGAGGAGCAATATGTCGAGCGACATTTTAGACCTGAGAACTCTTAAAAAGGGTACCGTGCTTTTTGTTGAAGGTGAGCCATCAACATATCTATATATTATTAAGACTGGCTCAATTCTTATACTACGCGATGATAACAATAGAGTAGTTCCTCTCGCCAATATTGGAGCGAGACAATTTATCGGAGAGATTTCAATCTTTACTGATGAAACGCGAACAGCAAACGCGATTGTGACCGAGGATACCCAGGTTTATCTCATCAAGAAGAGTGATATAAAGAAAGTTATTAGAGATTGTCCTGATTGGCTTTCTGAGATTATGGAAACACTTTGTGATCGTCTTAAGCATGCCTCAGATGTTCTTAGGGAGCATAAAATCACAAGTGATGGCCAAGTACTAAATTTAAATGCTTCGCAAGAAAAAGTTTATCTCGAGGCACTTGCAAAGCATCGAAGTGCAAGAGGGATCTAGTTTTTCTTTGATAATCCAATAAGAATTTCAATGATTTTACTCTGCGCCCTCTTAACATCTCTTTTTTCATTTTGAAGTGTAGCAGTTAAAAATCCATAAGCTTCTTCTGCGTAAGCACGAGGTGCTAGTGACAAAACTCTTCTTTGGTATTCAGGTTTTTGGCCTTTGAGTGCCACACCCCAAACAACCGGACGAACAGCTTCAATAAGGGCCAAAAGATCATCATCGCCAAGTCTTGCAACTTGATCAAAAGTTAAGCTTTGAACCATTAGTTCTTGTGCCATTTGTGGATTTCTGGCTCGAATATTTTTTAATAGCTTTTCTTTTTCTGCTGTAGGCATAATTTGAAGCATTTCAATTATTTGGGCACGACCATTGATAAAAACGCTAGCTGACTTGTCCATAAAATTCTCCCAAATTAATTACTGTTTAAGCTTCCCACTTGGTTTGTTCTTTCACGAATTTCTCTTTCGCATTATCAAGTGTTCGTTGATGAGACTCTTTAATATTTTCAATCTCATTCATATTAGATATTTTGATTTCATTGACTTGATCTTTATGAGTTGATTTTAACGTTTTAAGTTCTTCATCAAGTCTTAACTTCTCTTCCTCAAGTCGCTTCTCTTGTTTTCTTCTCACGTCGACTAATTGTCTTTCGAGATCTGTTTGAGAGGCTTGGATACGAGACTCATAATCTTGTCGCATACGGCTAACTGTTTTTTCATTCATTTTGGCCTCTGTTTGGTACTCAGTGGCGTTTTCATTCTTTAATTTGCGCATTTCAGACAGATGCCGTTTGTTTTCAGCTTCTTTAAATCGCATGACTTGCACATCAGTGATTGTGGACATGAAGTTCCTCGGTTAAAATGCTTAAAACAAATGCTATAAAGATGTAGCATCCGCTTAACATAGTTAATTTTACTGGTGTGCCCCCATAGGTCACAAGGAGGCAAAATATGTCCGATCAAATCTATCTAGTCGCAGGAAAAAGAACACCATTTGGAAAATTTGGTGGAAGTCTGATGGACATTACTCCTGTCGATTTAGCCGTTGCCTGCTCTAAGGCACTGTTATCTGAACAAAATTTAGCGGCGGATAAAATCGATCAAGTAATTTTAGGTAATGTTGTACCTAGTACAACAGATACAATGTATGGCGGTCGACATTTAGCTTTAAAATTAGGTTGCCCTATTGAAGTCGCCGGAATCGTCATTAACAGACTTTGCGGCTCGGGTATTGAGGCGATTTTAGAAGCAGCTAGATTGATAAAACTTGGCGAAGCAAATTGTGTTTTGGCCGCCGGTACAGAAAATATGTCGATGGTTCCTCATTTAACTTATGGTGCACGTTTTGGAACAAAATATGGAAGCCTTAAATCTGTCGATATGCTGCTAGATGCTTTAACAGATGCTTACTGCCAAACACCAATGGGTATTACGGCAGAAAACTTAGCTAAAAAATACTCACTAACAAGACAAGAATGCGATGAATATTCTTTATCTTCACATCAAAAAGCTGCCAAGGCTTACGCTGATGGACATTTTAAAGATGAAATTACTCCAATCGAATTAAAGCGCGGAGTTTGCGACAAAGACGAGCACTTACGTCCGGACGCTTCTTTAGAAGATATGACAAAGCTTAGAGCAAGCTTTCTTAAAGATGGAGTTGTAACTCCAGCCAGTGCTTCAGGTATTGTTGATGGAGCTGCTAGTGTCTTGGTTGCGTCAGAGTCTTTTGTTAAAAAGCATAACCTAAAACCGCTAGCAAAAATTATTGATGGTTCGGTTGTAGGTGTCGATCCAAGTATTATGGGAATCGGACCTGTTCCTGCCATTAGAAAAATTCTCGCTAAACAAAGTCTTTCGATTAAAGACCTAGATCTGATTGAAATCAACGAAGCCTTCGCCAGTCAGACTCTAGCTTGCGTAAAAGAATTAGAAATTGATCAATCCAAACTTAATATTTGGGGTGGAGCTATCGCCCTTGGTCACCCTCTAGGCGCATCCGGGACTAGAATAAGTTTAACACTTGCGCGACAATTAAAGGCTAAGGGTCTTAAACGAGGAATCGCCTCTGCCTGTATTGGTGGCGGACAAGGAATCGCAGTTTTACTTGAGAGTGTTTAATAAAGATGAATGAGCCAGTTTCCCATATCCACTACGAGGTCATTGAGTTTGAGAGGTTCAAAGAATGGATCGCTCTTGATATCGACGGCTTAACTTGGCAGGGTAAATTTAGAGATGACTTTGAAAAATTTTGGGCCTGTTTTTACGTAGAGGGCCTTTCTCTTCGACAGCTTGTTGACCGCTTTAACTATGCTCATGACCAATGTGTTATTGGCCCTCTTCAGGCATGGTTTAATTGGATGTTTGAAAAGCTAATCTGCTTTACTTTTATTTTTAGAAAAGCAGATATTCTAACCCTTTCAAGAGAAACAGGTTTATCGATCTCAGACATATCGGCCATATTAAGAAACTTCTTCACAGAAGTTTTTCCTGGTCATGATGATGAACTTTCACAAATTTTTCAAATTACAAATGTTACTTCTAAAGGATTGCATTTAGATTTTGAAAGCTTGAAAGAGATGTTGAATCTACCAGAGCTGATCAGTGGTAGTCATGAAGATGATGTTATGCCAAAAATGGAAGTGACTTTATACGAAGAGTGGGGACGCTTTCTTCGTAAAATGGAAGTGGATTTTTTTCATCCAGAGTTTGACTTTAAAAAAATTAAACTCAATGCAAGTTTAGAAAAACAATTAAAATTTGCAAAAGAAGTCGTCATCCTTCTGGTTATCGGAACTGTTTTGGTTTACGCCATTCAACAAGGTAATAAAATTTACGAAAACTATCTGGTTGATAAAATCGCGGTGTATGAACCTCAATTTAAGTGGCTCGATAGAACTCTCTCTTTTAAATCAGTTGATCCAAAAGAATTAAAAGAAGTTGAACTAGATGTAGATGATATCGATAGAGTAAGTGAGGATGCTCCTCAATTTCCTGGCTTTGAAGAAGAGGAACGCTTTGATACTGAATCAGAAGTACAGCTTTCTTCATTAGATTCAATTCCTAGAGATTTTAATACTGCCGATCAAGAAACATCTGGTTACGAAGAAGAAAGAAGAACGGGTTATCGTGATAGTAGTTATGGAAATACGACAGTTTTTAGAGTCATGATGAAATCTGAAGATACGATCAATTCAAGATCAAGGCTTGATGATCTTTTGACAACTTATGGTGTGACTCAAGTTGATAATGTGAAGCCTGGGACACCAGTTCCAGGTGGAGTCTATTATAATATTTTTGTTCCCAGGATTCATCTTAAAGAATTCTTAGCGCAAGTGATGCAAATTGATGAAGCGGTATTGTACGAAAGTAGAACTCGCGGTCGCGGCAATCCACCTGGTAAAAACAAAGTTTTTATTTGGGTAAAATCGCTATAATTTTTTACATTTGTCCGTCAGGAATCTCAAAGAGCCCTTTGATTTTTCTAAGCAGGAGATGAGCTTTCTTTAAATAGAACCACTGTCTAACAAATCCAATTAACATAGCGACAGTGAAACCATACACAACACCAGCATGAACATTTTTTGAAACAAGGCCAGTGTCATGGGCTCCACCTAATAAAAAAGCAAACATGCCTAAGACGAGCATTAATATACTCCAAGGAACAGTTTGTCTTTTGCCAAGCTGAGCTTCGTAGTGAAAACGACCAACTCGAGTAATATAGGGTTCTAAATTTTCTGGAGGATTATCAAAAAGCTCCTTCAGATTGTTTCCACCGCTTTGCAATATTCCATAAACATTCTCAACCAAACGAGCAACGCCGATGAAGTAAAACATCACGAAGGCTTGAGCAAAAATTGTATAAATAAAAGCGGGGATTGAAATTTGAATATGCCCCAAAGGAAGTTGAACTAAACCTAAAGCTGTTGAAATGGTTAGAACCATGCCAATAACCATGAGAAGAATCAGCCCTCTAAGTAAATATGCCATAAATAATTATCCTGTCTGTCGCTATAATGTTTAGGTCGGTTTTAGTGGCCGATACTTCGCCCGTCTGATAATAAACAAGGGCAACATAAAACATCACCCCTTAATTGGGAAGCTCACAAACATAGAGAAGCTTATGGAAGCTGGATCGCCTGGTAAAAAGAAAATTCTAGAAAATCCAATAATCGGAAGCCTGGTTGTTCCTGTTGCTATTATTTTAGTGGGTGCATTAATTATTTTTGGTGTCACTAAAATGTTATCTTCTGATAGGTCTTATAAAGATCTAGTAAGAGAATTGCACTCTAAAACCTTTGGTAATCGGTGGGTTGCTGCTTATGAATTATCAAAGTTGATTTCTACTTCATCTATACCTGAAGAAGATATTCCGTGGTTAGTTGGCAATCTTGATGAGCTTTATAAGTCGGCCCAAGACGCAAGAACTCGTGATTTTATCGTCGTAGCTATGGGTGCTTTAAAAAGTGATTTATCAATTCCAGTTCTCACTCAGGCAATTAGTGATTCTGATCCAAACGTAAGGTTTCATGCTGTCATAGCTTTGTCTGAGAACAAATTAGGCGTTGAGATAAATAAAAATCTATTACTTAATTTGTTGAATCTGGAAGATGAAGCAGTGAAGCAGGCGGCTATTTTTACCCTTGCAATGCACAATATTCCTGAGGCTGAAGAGAAATTGGTGAAACTTCATAATTCTTCGTCTGTTTCAATTCGATATGCTGCTGCTACGGGTCTAATCTCTTATCGTAATGACGTCGCGCGCGAAACGCTTGAGGAAATATTGTCAATGTCATCAAGACCTAGTGCTGATGCGGCTTTCAGCGAATCTAAAGTTATTGGTTTGAAAATGAATATCTTAAAATCATTGAGAAAGACTCAATGGAATGTATTGAACGAGTTGATTGAAAGATTGATTCCGGTTGAACAAAACCTCGGCGTCGTTTCCGAGATGCGTGAAACCGTTAATCAGTTGAAAAAACGTTAGATGGTAAGCATAATCTAACTACTCATTTTTATACATTTTCTGAGCAAATCTTGCTTAAGAATTTTAGGCGTTTATGATATGAACTGTTCGAATTTCGACAGTATTTTTTTAATTTGCTCGCAATAGGTGTGCTTTCATGGCCAAACAGCAATTGAATCGACGTGAATTTTTTAGTTTCCTAACTGTAGGTTGGGTTGCATTTACTGCAGCTACTGCAGGCCTTCTTAGTCTTGCGTTTAGGTTTAGTTATCCAAACGTAAACTTTGAACCAGAGATGGAGTTTCTAGCAGGTGGGCCTTCTGAATTTGAAGCCGGTGTAGATGAACGCTACAAAAATGGTTTCGGTGTTTGGATGGTTAAGCAGGATGGAAAACTTTTTGCACTTTCAAATATCTGTACTCACTTAGGTTGTATTCCAAGTTGGATGCCGGCAGAAAAGAAGTTCAAATGTCCTTGTCACGGATCTGGTTATTATATGAGTGGAATTAACTTTGAGGGTCCAGCCCCTCGTCCACTAGAAAGATATAAAGTTTCACTCACTCCTGAAGGTAAAATCCGTGTCGATAAAACAAAAGTTTATCGCTACGAAAAAGGTGAGTGGAATAACCCTAACTCGTTCATTTCAGTTTAGGAGACTAAGGCATGTCTGCAAAAGGTTTAGCCGATAAGGTAAGGGATACACAGGTATGGAAATCAATTTTCCGCCATGGCCCACCAAACAATTCACGTAACCGTGCAGCTGTAGTTGCTGGTAACGTATTCCTACATCTTCACCCAATTAAGCTTAAGAAGTCAGGCGTTCAGCTTGGTTACACTTGGTGTATGGGTGGATTAACATTTTTCATTTTCTTAGCGCTCACAGTTACTGGCGTTTTGTTGATGTTCTATTATCGTCCAACAGCAGAATATGCTTTCAATGATATTATCGCTCTACGTGAACACGTGCCTCTAGGAATAATGCGCGAAATTCACAGATGGGGTGCTCACGCCATGGTTATTACCGTGTGGCTGCATATGTACCGAGTCTTTATGACTGGTTCATATAAACCACCTCGTGAATTTAACTGGGGCGTTGGTGTTATTCTTCTTGTTTTAACAATGCTTCTATCGTTCACAGGCTATCTTCTTCCATGGGATCAGCTAGCTATTTGGGCGATTACCGTTGGATCAAACATGGCGAAAGCAACTCCTTTTGCCGGACACGGTGGTCCAGGAGCTGCCCTTGCTCAAATTGGTGACTTCGTGATGGTTTCAGATAAAAACGATGTTCGCTTCCAATTATTAGCGGGTCGTTTTGTTGGTGAGCCAGCGCTTTTACGTTTTTATATTCTCCACTGCGTATTTATTCCTTTAGTCGTTGGCGTTTTGATCGCTGTTCACTTTTGGCGTGTACGTAAAGATGGTGGAATTTCAGCTCCACTTTAAGATAAGGATTTAGGTAAAGGGCTATGAAGCATTTTATTAATATCATTGCCGATCCAATTTTTTCGTTTCCGATTTTTTCATTGTTATTTTTTGCAATGATTAAATGGTACCGAGTTGTTGGAACGAAGAAATTTGCGTGGATTTTTCTAGCGATTTCAGTACCTGTGACGGTGTGGTTTTTAGCAGATCCTCAGTTTATTAAAATTATTTTATGGCCTGACAATATTCCAATTAACATTCTTGTAATATTGATTGTTTTTTTAACGTGGTTTCCACTTTATAAAGCAGCAGAAAACGACAAAAGACTTGAACAAGGCCTAGAGCCCGTTGAAGCTCTTCCTGAAAACAGAGAAAAAGTTTGGGCATGGCCTAATCTTGTTTACACTGAGTTGTTTGCTATTATAGCTGGGACGATATTCTTGGTTGTTTGGGCGATTATCTTTAAAGCGCCGCTTGAAGAACCAGCTAACCCAACTTGGGCACCAAACCCAGCAAAAGCTCCTTGGTATTTCTTAGGACTTCAAGAAATGCTTGTTTATTTCGATCCATGGATGGCCGGTGTTGTTCTTCCTGGTCTTATCGTTGTTGGCTTGATTGCCATTCCATACTTAGATACGAATCCTAAAGGTAATGGTTACTACTGTTTCCAAGACAGAAAGTTTGCCATTACTGGCTTTCTTTACGGCTGGCTTGTTCTTTGGATTTACCTCATTATTGTTGGAACATTTCTTCGAGGACCAAACTGGACGTTCTACGGACCATTCGAATACTGGGACTTCCATAAAGTTGTGGCTGAGTACAACGTAAACCTTTCAGAGTTTTTATGGCTGAAGTGGCTAAACACATCGATGCCCAAAAATATTTTTGTTAGGGAAGCATTGGGGATTGCACTTACCTTTGCTTACTTAATTGGCTTGCCGTTTATCTCGCTTAAAACAAAGTTTGGTAAAGACCTACTCGAGAAAGTAGGGACGATGCGCTACTACATTGTAATCTTCCTGGTGATTTCTATGGGAAGCTTGCCGATTAAAATGGTTCTTCGTTGGCTATTTAGTTTGAAATATATTGTTGCGTTACCCGAAATCGAACTTAACTTATAAAACTGTTACCGTGCCCCGTTAGAAGGAAATAGAGATGTCAAAGAAGCAAGAGCCAGGAATGGCCTACGACATGTCCAAACTGAATAAGGTCTTTGCGATCTTATCTATTGGTCTGCTTATCACTACTTTTTGGGTATTCTTAGACGATTATATTCGTCCATGGAAAGCTGTTCAGCTTGAGGCATTACAAATTCGCCAAAGCAAACTTAAAGAAAAAGTAGAAGAAGCTAAAAAGAATATCGATCAAGAGAAACTTTCAGCTCTTGAGTCTCAGCTTGCCCAGGGTCAAAAAGACGCTGAAGGCAGAGTTGATCAAATCTCTAAAGTCCAAGCAGAAATGAAAGCAATCGAGAGAGATATCAAGCAAGAAACAATTGTTAATGGACGATTGAACTCGATGGTTTCTGCTACAACTTTTAAATATGAAATAGCTAACTCTCATGGCGATGCTAATGCTCAATCTCTATTGAAGACTCTTAGAAATTTCAAAAAGGATTTTGAGCTTTCAAGAGATAGAATGAAAATGCTTGAAAGCACGATGAAGGAAAAAACTAAATTATTAGATTCGCTTCAGGCAGAAAAACTTCAAGCAGAAAAATCAATTGAAGAAACAACAAGAACTTTAGATTTACTTAAACTGTCCTTGGCAAAAACAAATGTAACTCCAGTTTTTGCTATAAGAAACGCACCTTTCTTAGATTTCTTGGATCCAACTTTAAAAATTCAACAGATCGTTATTAATAATGTGACTGATGATCGTTACTTTGTATCGGTACCGAAAGTTGATCGCTGTATCACTTGTCACACATTTATTGATCAAACTGGTTATGAAGATCAACCAAATCCACATAAAACTCACCCAAATTTAGAGCTGATGGTTGCGACGGACTCAAAACACCCAATGAAGCAATTTGGATGTACATCATGTCATGGTGGTGAAGGTCACCGTGTTCACGATTTCAATTCAGCGGCCCACATTCCACAAAATGAAGAGCAAAAAGCTGAATGGATTGAAAAATATAACTGGCATGAACCACATAAAATTCCACAACCAATGTTTAAACTTCAGCACACTGAAGCATCATGCGTGAAATGTCACCAGGGTGTAGAACATCTTCCTGGAGCTAATAAGCTAAATGCAGGTTGGGAAAAAATGGAAGAGTATGGCTGTTATGCATGCCATAAAATAGAAGGCTGGGAACATAAAAGAATGCCAGGACCGAGTCTTCAAAAGATCTCTTCTAAAATAACGAAAGAATTCTTTAAAAACTGGGTGTGGAGTCCAAAAGGCTTTAATCAGCATGCAAAAATGCCAGCGTTTTTTGCCCAGTCAAATAACTCTAAGCCTGAGTTCATGGAAAAAAATATTGTAGAAGTAAACGCGATGGCTGAATACATTTGGGATAAAGCTGAAGGTTATAAGCCTTTTGCTAAGTACCAAGGTGGAAATGCAGAAAAAGGCAAAGAGCTTATTAAAGAAGTCGGCTGTATGGGCTGTCACGGTGTTGAAGGTTGGGACGCTGAATCTAAAAAAGTTGGTGCCTATGCAGGTCCTTACTTAACTGGAACCGGCTCAAAAGTTAAGAGTCCTGATTGGTTAGTATCTTGGTTAATTAAACCATCTCACTACCAAGAAGATACGATTATGCCTTCTCTTAGACTTACTGATAAAGAAGCTAACGATATCGCAGCTTATCTTTTATCAATGAGAAATACTAAGTTTGATAAACTTAAGTTTGAGACACTTAATGAAGACTTAAGAGACGAACTACTTGTTGAATACTTTGCGGCCTTTGACACTTTGGAAGTTGCTGAGCAAAAAGTTGCAGCAATGAGTGATCGTGAAAGAACTCTAGAATTAGGTTATCGCTCAGTCGGTAAATATGGCTGTTACTCTTGTCACAGTATTGAAGGCTTTGATGGTCGCCAAGGCATTGGTCCAGAACTAACTAAAGAAGGATCAAAACCACTGACCCAATTTGGATTTAACCAACAGCATGATATCGAACATTCAAGAGATGGATGGATTAAGGCTCACTTGATTAATCCACGTCGTTGGGACGGTGGACTAGATAAGCCATTTAAAGACCTTACAAGAATGCCAAATTTCTATATGACTGAAAAAGAAGCAGAGTCGATGACTTTAGCAATTCTTGGACAAGTTTCAGATGAAGTTCCACTTAAAGGTGTGAAGCGTTTAAATGCTCAAGAAAAACTGGCAAACGAAGGAATGAAAGTTGTTAATAAATATAGCTGCGTCGGCTGTCATAGCATTGATGGATGGGGCGGTAATATTGTTAAGATGTATGATGATGCCAATGAAGGCCCACCTCAATTAAACCGTGAAGGCTTTAGAGTTCAATCTGATTGGCTTTATCATTTCCTTGGAAACGTAAAACCTATTCGTCCTTGGTTAAAAGTCAGAATGCCTTCGTTTAATCTTTCTACTGAAGAGAAAAACAAAATTGTAACTGGATTCCAAGCCAAAGCGTCTCAACCAACTTTCGTTGCTAATGATGCAAAAGTTGAATGGGAGCCAGGTGAAAGAGCCGCAGCTCTAAAACTTTTTGAGGCCCTTGCCTGTACGTCATGTCACGCGACTGGATTTACAAAAGATCAAGCTTCTGCGCCAAATCTTTATAAGGCTAAGCCTCGTCTTCGCCCAGATTGGATTGAAGCTTGGCTTCATAATCCACAAGAGTTTATGCCAGGAACTGTCATGCCATCATTTTGGGAAGGCGGAGAGTCTCTTGAAGAAGGGATTCTTGGTGGTGATGCAAATAAACAAGTTAAAGCATTAGTAAAATACATCTTGGAGATTGGTGAAGAAGAAATTCGCTCACCTATGAGGAGATAATAATGAGCGCAAAAGCACCAGCAATGCATGATTACCCTGTTGATCCACAATTTGGAAAAGCCAGTCCAACGAAAGTTGGCATGTGGATCTTCCTCACAACAGATGCAATGTCCTTTTCAGGTCTTTTGATTGCTTATGGCATTTTAAGATCAACTCGTCCTTGGCCAAATCCGGTTGAAGCACTTGGTGGTGTTGAGCTTTCAGGCTTAATGACATTTCTTTTGATCTGCTCTTCTGTTTCAATGGTTATGTCTATTGATGCAGCAAAAAGACTTCAAAGAAAACAAATGCTTAATTGGTTGTTGGTTACTATTCTTGGTGGCGCTACCTTCCTTGGACTTCAAGTTTATGAGTATTCTCACCTAATGCATGAAATGGGGATGACACTTTCGACTTATGCTCACGGTGAAAACTTATTCTCTTCAACATTCTTTGCAATTACAGGATTTCACGGACTACACGTATTAACAGGAACACTTTATCTTATTTATATGTATGTCTTAGCTCAACGTGGTCGCTTTGATGGCGGAGACTATGATCAGTTAGAAGTTGCTGGATTATTTTGGCACTTTGTTGATCTAGTTTGGATCCTTGTTTTCACTTTCGTCTATTTAATATGAGTAAAATTTTAGCAGTACTATTTTCAATGTTTTTAATGGGGCAAGCTTTTGCTTGTCCTATGTGTGCTGGTTCTAAAACTCGCCCAGAAGATCAATATCTTGTTTATATCTTGATGGGATTTATCGCCCTGACTTATATTCCTTTTTTCATTATTTATCGAACGATTATCAAAAACAGAAATCCAAGTATTGCGGCCGATAGTGAGTCTGAATAATTCTCAAGATAAAAAAGCTTATACCGTTATTGGTCTTTTAAGTGCTGTGGTTTTGGCATTTCTTGTTTGGCTCATTTATTGGAAAGAATCGCCGGCCGAACATGCTCACTGGGCGACATGGCTTCCTGCTTTAAACTCAATCTTCAATGCTATAACAACTGTGTTTTTAGTTCTGGGTTATAAAGCCATTAAAGAGCGCAAAGTCTCTAGACATATAAAGTTGATGATAAGTGCGACCTGTTCATCAGGATTGTTTCTCATAAGTTATATTACTTATCATCACTTTCAAGGTGATACGAAGTTTCTAGCTGAAGGAATAATAAGACCAACCTATTTCTTTATCTTAATAAGCCATATTGTTTTATCAATTCCACTTGTGCCAATGGTTTTTACAACTCTTTATCATGCTGGCAGACGTAATCATGAAAAGCATAAGTGGATCGCTAGAAAAACATTTCCAATCTGGCTTTATGTTTCTGTCACTGGTGTTTTAATTTATGTTTTCTTAAAGATCTTTAATACGCCTTAATCTTTCAAAATCTAATTCGTCTTGATAAAGAGAAAAACCAAAACGCAAAATATTAGCTCTTGAATCAGTGAGAATACCGATCGATCTAAGACCTTGCTCTAGGTCCTGGCAAGCTTGGGTCGACTCGAGCTTAAAAGCAAGAAATTGTCCTCTTTCTTGAGATTCATCTTGAATAAGAGATTTTTCATTAATTTCAGTATGATTTACTTCTTTGATAATTTCTAAAAATTTCTTTTGAAGTTTAAGAATATGTGAGCGAATCACATCTAGTGTAATCCCTTCTTTTTCAAATAAATCATAAACACTTAAAGATCGATATAGCGGAGTAAAGTCCATGGTCGATCCCAAATATCTTCCTGCGTGGGTTGGATAAGTGACTTCTCCCGTTTTACTCGAGAGGGCTTCAAACTCAGCGAACCATCCAGTAATGACTGGGTTAGCTCCATCATCGGGACAAGTCATGAAGCAGAGCCCTTCACCGCCTTGAGCATATTTATAGTGACCAGACATGAAGTAAATCTTATTTTGAATTTTTGACAAGTCCAATGGGCGAGTAAAATAACTATGATACCCATCAATAATAATTTTCCCATGCTTATCAGCTAGCTTAACAATTCTCTCCAAATCATCAATGGATGTTCCTGAATTATAAAAAATTTGGCTGATAAAAATCATATCAAAATTTTTCTCATTTAAAGCGTCTTCAAACGAAGACCAAAACGAATTACTTGGAAAGGACGAAACCTTTGTGATTTCAATTAAGTCTTCCTCAACAAGTTTATTAATTTGTCTTGAAAAGCTATGAAACTCCCCATCTGTTGTTAAAATTCTAGGTTTTCTCTTGGTTGGGAGAGTGGATAAAAGTCTAATCAGTAAATCATGAGTGTTGGGAGCAAAGACAATATTTTCAGCTTTATCAATCTTGAGTGTTTTAGCGATATGACTTTGCAGTTTTGGTATCTTCTCACCAAAAATAATTCCCCATTTTTGGTCTGAATGTTTAGCAGAGTCATCCCAATAATCTAAAGTCGCTTGTCTTGTGACATCAGGCCAAAAATGATGTGAATGACAGGCCATATGAAGGACATCGCCGTGTGCTTTTAAAAAATGTTGATAATATTTTTTAAAGCTCACTTGTATTCTCTTCAGCAATATAAAAGTTAAGCTGTTTCTTAAGCTCTTTAGGTAAGATGGGAAGTTTTGATCTAGGAATTAAAAAAGTAGAAAGATTAAAAAGATCGAGATAAACACGATTTTTTTCTGCTGCCATTTTTAAATACTCATGTCCAGATGATCCACCAGTTCCAACTTTTGTTCCAAGCATTCTCTGCGCCATGATGGCATGTCTTTGACGCCAGCTCGTAAAATTCTCATCAATATCCATTAGTAGGTTTAGGAGCCTGTAAGGTTGGTGAAGAATAGGCTCATCACGATAGAGCAAAATAAACAAAGCATTTAGCGTCGCTTTTTGTGACAATCTTCTTTTGCCTGCTTTAGTGAGCTTTTCAAATTGTTTTGGGTCAAACAGACTGGCAAAAGTTTTCTTAGTTGATTCCAGTCCTTCAATTTGAGCTTCTTTAGCAATCTCAGGTAATGTCGCTAGGTTTTTTAAGAGTATGTTTTCTTCATTTTGAAGCATCTCTTCAACTGTAACTTTATAGCTATTCCAAAAATCAAAATTCTTTTCTTTGGTAAATGGGATTCGCTCCAACCACTTCTCAAGACCATCAAATAAAGAAGCCTGGCTTTCAACTTCATTTAATACGGCTTGATCTTTTTCACTTAATCGACCCATGAAGTAACTGCGATCAACCTTTCCACGCTTACCAGTTGGCAGACCCATCAAAACTTCAATTTGTCTAAACTGAATACTTTGAAAGCCAGAAGCTGGAACCAATAAATCTCTAAACTCTAAAAAATCCATTGGAGTCATTGTTTCCATAACGGGCAGCTGATCGACTAACAGCTTTTGAATCTTAATAATTCGCTCAAGCCTTTCATTAACACTGTGAAGGGATCTCTCTTCAATATTATCTGAAGTAAAAACATCTCGAATTGAGACAAGTTCATGAAGAATCTGTTTAAACCAAAGCTCATAAACTTGGTGAACAATAATAAACAAAGTTTCATCATGAGATTCATTTCCATTTTTTTTACTTAATGGATTTTGACTCGACAAAAGTTGATTAAGATTTAAGTAGTCGCCATAGTAGGTACCGGCCATGAATTCTCCAATTTTAATTGCCTAAATCATAAACGATCAAAAGCTATTTGACAGGGAGATATTCGGTAGATGTGCAGTGAGTTAATTTGCCGATTAAATGGCTCATGTGTATAAGATCTTGCACCTTATTAAAGAGAACAATGTCCTACCGTATAAATGCTTTTTTTATACTTATTTTGACCATTTTGCTTATGTCATTAGGTGCATACCTGCATGATGCCGAGTTAGCGACTTCTTGTCCGACTTGGCCTTTATGTCCGGGCCGTTTTGCTGATCAGATTCTGATTTATTTTCACCGCTTTGTAGCACTTTGTTTAATTGTGCTCTCTTTTGTTTTGAGTTGGCGGCTTAAGAAAGTAAAACACGAAAAGTTAAAATGGTCTTACTGGGTTAGCGGGCTTATTTTTTTACAAGCCATTCTTGGTGCTTTAACAGCTGTCTTTAATTTACCAGCTATTATCTCTTTTGTTCATTTACTTTTATCTTTGGTGACAGTTGCTTATATCGTGGTCTTACATGATTCGTTGGCTGAAAAAGCTGAGTCACCAAAAAATGAACTCCCTCATCTGTTAAAAGATTTTCTTTTAGTTTTATTAATTCTTTTCTTTGTTCAAAGTCTACTTGGTGGACTTGTCCGTCACACAGGTGCTGCCTCAGCTTGTGGGATCGGAATTAAAAATCTTATTTATTGCACGGATCAAATCACGCAAAGTGTTTCTCTTTGGCCTATGCGAGCAGCCTCGCAGTTGCAAATGCTCCACCGTATAATTGGGATTTTTCTATTTTTACTAGCGCTGCCAACTCTTGTGGTGGCGTTTTTTCAGTATTCATCTTTTGAAGGAATTACTGCGAAAAAAGCTAGAAATACAGCACTCTTATCTCTCATTTTAATTTTTGTTCAGGTCTATTCTGGTTTTTATAATATTGCTTCAAGTTTAGCTGTTCATGCCACTGTCTTCCACTTAATCATCGCGTCTGGATTAATGGCATTTATTTTAAAGACGAGGCTCTATCACCAAGAAATGGAATTAAGTTTTGATGGCAAAGAGAAAATAACTCTGTTCTCCGATATTCTTGAATTATTTAAGCCAAGGCTAGCAGGCCTTGTCATGGTTACCATGTTGATTGGCGCACTACTGGCTCCAGGAAAGATTTATTTTCTCGATATCTTTGTATCATTCGCATTAATTTTCATGGTTGTTGCCTCGGCAACGACGCTGAACTGTTGGATGGAAAAAGATATTGATGCGCTGATGGAGAGAACAAAGCAAAGAGCTCTTCCATCTGGTCGAATGAAGCCAAAGACTGCTTTATGGATTGGACTTGTTCTAGGTCTTATTTCATTACCAGCACTTTATTTTATCGTGAATCCGCTAACCGCGTTTTTGGGATTATTGGCCCATCTCATGTACCTACTTGCGTACACTCCACTCAAAAGATATTCCGCCGCAGCCCTTTTTGTTGGCGCTGTTCCTGGTGCACTGCCACCAGTGATGGGATGGACAACACTGACTGGCTCTATGGATGTAATTGCTTGGTGCTTGTTCGCAATATTATTTGTTTGGCAGTTGCCTCATTTTTTAGCCATCTCGGTTTATTATCGCGGTGATTACGAATCTGCTGGAATTAAGATTTTTGCTCGTAAGTCTAACTTTAAATCTGTTCGCCGCGACATATTTTTGTATACTGGCGTCCTTATGGCTTGTGCCCTAGCTCCGGTATGGTGGGGAGATTTTGGTAAGCACTACGAAGTCAGTGCGACGATCCTAAGTTTACTGTTTTTGGCTTGGTCTATTTACGGATTTTTTATTGAGAACACTGAAGATGCGATGCGCCAATGGGCACGTCGCTACTTTTTTGGCTCCATTATCTATCTGCCACTTTTACTCACGGCCATGGTCTTTTTTCAGTGACGATTAGTTTCTGGAAAAGTACATATTGCAAGATATATCTAAGTAGATAAAGTTAGAAATTATAGGTACAATTCACTGGCAATTCATTGAAAATGTTAGAGTTTATGTGCAAGAAGGAAGGCTTATGGAGCTTTTATTAGCTATTTTTGGGCGAGCCCTCGCGTTCAGTGTGAACGCTCCCCATCCAATTCCACCGAGTATGAGTTTGTGGGAGCGCATGCTTCCGCCGGTTGATATCTCAGAGAATGGTCATTTAATTGATTGGCTTTTTAGCTATACCACTTATTTGAATATTTTCTTTTTTACATTGGTGTGTATTGGTTTGTTTGGTTTTAGTTACCTCTATTGGTACAAGCGCCACCCTAAAGCTGAATATACTTATGGAAACAAAAAAATGCATATCATTGTTGCGACAGTGATCGGTGTTGCTGTTTTCTTCGGTGTAGACATGAACATTACTCGTATGTCGAACAACGACTTCATGAATGTTTTCGCCAAATGGCCAACAGCTGAAGAAGATGTTGAAAGAGTAGAAGTGCTTGCTCAGCAGTGGATGTGGAACTTTCGCTACCCAGGTCAAGACGGTGTTTTCAACACAGACGATGACGTTTTAACAATGAACGATCTTAGAGTACCAGTTGGTAAAAAAGTTCTTTTCCAAATTACTTCTAAAGACGTTATTCACTCATTCTTTATTCCTAATGCCAGAAGAAAAGTTGATGCGATTCCAGGTCGTATCACTCGCATGTGGGTTAAGTTCACAAAAGACGGTAAGTGGGAAATTGCGTGCGCTGAGATGTGTGGAACATTCCACTACAGAATGGCAGCGAAGCTTACAACTTATCAGCCTGAAGAATACGCAACATGGCTAGCTGAAGCAGAAGAGAAAGCTTTAGTTGAAAACGACCCAGAACGTGCAGAAATGTACTGGGGTTGGAAATGGGAATACTAAGAAACTAAGTAATATTACGGAGCTTACAAATGGCTTTTTTTGAACAACATATGCACCCGGTCCCTAAGACTTTCTTATCGAAGTATATTTTTTCCTTCGATCATAAAGTTATTGGAAAACAATTTCTTTGGTATGGAATCTTCTTTCTAGGTATCGGCGGAATCATGGCTCTTATGATTCGTTGGGCTCTAGCTTTTCCTGATCAAGCCTTTCCAATTATTGGTCAGTTCATGTTCCCTGAGACTGGCGGAATTATTCCTCCTGACACATACGCCATGCTATTCACCATGCACGGTACGATCATGATCTTCTATGCCATTACGCCGATTTTGATTGGTGCTTTTGGTAACTTCTGTATTCCGCTAATGATTGGTGCCAGGGATATGGTTTTCCCGCTTTTAAATATGCTTTCATTTTGGTTAGCAATTATTTCAGGACTTCTTTTGGTTGGATCTTTATTTACTCCACTTGGAGCCGCTGCCGGAGGTTGGACTTCTTACCCAACACTTTCAACACTCATTGGTTCCCCTGGTACAGGACAAACTCTTTGGGCATTAGCAATTTTTGTTCTTGGTGTGTCTTCAACAATGGGTGCTATTAACTACATCACGACAATTATCGTTCTTCGCGCTCCAGGTATGGGCTATTTTGATATGCCACTAACTGTTTGGGGTCTATGGCTTACAGCTATATTGAACGCAATCTTCTTACCAGTTCTTGGTGCTGGTGTTCTGCTTCTCATTTTTGATCGTGTTTTTGGAACACAGTTCTTCTTAGCTGGAGCAGCGGCCACAAGTGGCGCCGGTGATCCGGTTCTTTTTCAGCACGTGTTTTGGATCTTTGGTCACCCAGAAGTTTATATTTTGATTCTACCTGCTTGGGGAATTGTTTCTGACCTTCTTTCATTCTTTGCTAGAAAGCCTGCGTTTGGTGCAAAGGCAACAGCTCTTTCAATGACTGCTGTGACTGTTCTTTCAACGCTTGTTTATGGTCACCATATGTTTACGACTCAAATGAGTCCGCTACTAACTCAGTCATTTATGACTCTTACGATGACGATTTCGATTCCTTCGGCAATTTTCTTTGCTAACTGGCTTGGAACAATTTGGCGCGGATCGATTCGCTTTGATTCTCCTATGCTTTTCTCTTTAGGAGTGGTTTTCGTTTTTGGTCTTGGTGGTCTAACTGGCCTTTACCTTGCGACTGTTACAACTGACCTTTATCTTCACGATACTTATTTTGTTGTTGGTCACTTCCATTACACAATGGCTGCTTCTGTACTTCTTGGTGGTTTTGCAGCGATTTACTTCTGGATGCCAAAAATGTTTGGAGTGATGTGCAATGAAACTCTAGCCAAGTGGCACTTTTGGTTAACAATGCTTGGTCTAAATGGCGTCTTTATGGGCATGATGGTCGTTGGATACGCAGGTATGCACCGTCGTATTTATAACCCATTCATTTATGAGCACCTTCAAAGATTGATCCCAATTAATGAATTCATTACTTGGTCGGCAATCCTTATGGGTCTTTCTCAGATTATCTTTGTGGTGAACTTTGTTCATACAGTTTTCTTTAAGAAAGAAAAAGCTACACAAAACCCATGGAATGTCGGAACGCTTGAATGGACTATTCCTTCACCGGCTCCAAATTATAACTTTAAAGAAATTCCTGTTGTTAAATGTGGACCACATGAATTTAGTAACCCAAACCTAACTACTGGTAGAGATTTCCAATACCAAACAGAAGAATTGGTTAAGGCTTAATACTGATGATGACGAAAACTCAACTTATTCCAGGAGAAATACGCCAAGCCAAAGCTATTGGTAGTATTGCTATGGTATTTGTTTTGGTGTCGTTTTCGATGCTTTTTGCCACTTTGTTTATGGGCTATGCAGCCCTTAGAACTTCGGCACCAGTTTGGCCTCCGATGGGAATGGATAATCTTCCGATGCTTTATCCGATTCTAAGCACAATTTTTATTGCTATCAGTAGTTTGTGTTGGAATATGTTTGAAAAGACCTTAAAGCTTAGCTGGGTTCTTGCAACGCTAGTTCTTGGTTTAGCTTTTACAGCTTCACAGTTTGGCCTTTGGTCTGAACTTAAGCTACATGGAATTTTAGCTGGCACCGGTGTTTTTGCTTCAGTGATATATACGTTTACTTGGATTCACATGGCCCATATCGCGGTCGCACTTGCTCTACTTATTTGGCCAATTGTTTGGGTTAAAAAAGAGCAAGTGACAGATATTCGAGCAGTAAAAATAACTAGTATTGGAAAGTTTTGGCATTTTTTAGGCATTATTTGGGCACTGATGTTTGTGACCCTTTTTGTGCTTTGAGGATTTTACGATGAAGATTTTAAAAAGCTTATTTGTTTTATCTCTTCTTACAACTCTTGTTGGTTGTGAGGGGCAAAATGAATTTCATGAAGACGTCATTATGGCCGGTGGTCAATACGTTAAAGCCGATACATTAAATCTTGGTAAAAGAATTTACACAGAATACTGTATGGCCTGCCACGGCGTTGAAGGTGACGGTAAAGGTGTTGCGTCTATGGGTATGACAACACCAGCTCGTAACTTCAAGCTTGGTATTCTTAAGTTTGGAGATGTTGTCTCTGGTGAACTTCCACACGATGGAATCATTAAGATGCATATCAAGCGCGGACTTAAAGGTTCTGCCATGCTTCCGTGGGATCTATCTGAAACTCAGTTAGATGCGGTTGTTCAATATATTAAAACTTTTGCCCCAGACACTTGGATTGGAAAAGATAAAGAACTTGGTCAAAAACTTGAAGTAACTAAAGATCCATTTGGACTTGCACGTAAATCAAGTGCGATTGAGCAAGGTAAACTTGTTTATCATATGACAGCAAACTGCCAAAGCTGTCACAGAGCTTATGTCTCTCACGAGGAGCTCTCTAATCTTAATAAGACTGCTTACGGCGAAAAGATGACAGAGTTTGATCCAACTCTTTATCAGGTTAAGCCTCAAGAGACTGACCATGGATATGTTAATATTCCACCAGACTTTACTTGGCATGAACTTAGATCAATCCAAAATATGGAAGATCTTTATTTAAGACTTGCTGCCGGTATTGGCGGCACTTCAATGCCATCATGGAAAGACACGCTCTCAGATCAAGAGATTTGGGCCGTCGCTTATTATGTTCAAAGCCTTAGAGAGTTAAAAGATACTCCAGCAAGAACTGAGCTGATGAATAAAATTAAGGAAGCTAATAAATAATGTCAGCAACCATCGCCTACCAAAGAGATCATAGCTTGGTCGAACGTCTTGTTCGTCACTGGGCTTTTTGGTGTGCGTTTATGGTTCTAGCTTTTGGCTATCCTATTTTTCGCTCACTGAACCGCGAACTTCCGCCAGAGCTACCAAAGTTTTATAAGGTTCCAGATTTCAGTCTAACCAATGACTTTGGAAAACCTTTTGGCAGCAATGAACTTAATGGCAAAGTGTATATTGCAAACTTCATGTTCACCTCATGCCCTACAACTTGCCCGGCACTAATGGAGAAAATGCAAAAGGTTCAAAAAAGAATTAGAGGTGTTGGCAACAAAGCAGCACTGGTAACTTTTACGGTTGATCCTGAAACAGATACACCTAAAGCTTTGCATAAATTTGCCAGAGGATTGCACGCCAATCCTTTTGTCTGGAGCTTTTTAACGGGTGACGTGAACGAGATTAAAAAAGTTGTCGTTGATGGTTATAAAGTTCCAATGGGTGACGGCAAAGAGCCGATTCAAGGAATGGTTGATGGCAATGAAGTGACACTTTTCGATATAGTTCACTCTGAGAAACTAGTTCTTGTCGATCAAGATGGTTGGGTCAGAGGCTATTATGGAACAGACAAAGTAAGTTTAGACAGCTTAATGGTTGATGTGGGTTTAACCATGAATCGCCAGATGTATAACAAGTGAGGATATGATGTCAGATCATGCAGGTGTAGAACATAAAAGTCATTGGAAAGAATATTTTATCATTTTCTTCGTCTTGGCTTTTTTAACTGCCGTGGAAATTGTTATTCCTGGCCTTGATACAAAATATGTCTATAAGGCAAGCTCACTTATTTTTCTAGCTATAGGTAAAGCCTTTATTGTGGCTTATTACTATATGCACTTAAAAGAAGAAAAAGGATGGCTAAAGTTTATTGCGGCAATCCCAATCTCTGCAGGGTTGTACGCCTTAGTTGTTATTCTTGAATCGATTTATCGTTAAGGAGCTTAGAAATGGAAGCTAAAGAAAGTACATTAAAAGTAAATGCCCAGTTTGAAGGAATTCAGCAAAACCAATTTTATATGCCTACATGGGCATTGATCTCTGTGTTGATTGTTGGATTTTTTGTTTTAAAGTCTTTTATTTATATTAAAGATGCTAAACGTCACGGTCGCTAAAAAATTTGAAAAATGATTATAAAAAAAGCCGCTTATTAAAGCGGCTTTTTTTTGATCATTATTTTATTTTCTTATTCTTCAACAACTACATTTAACATCTTATCGTCTTTTTGAATCTTATCTAAAAGGTCTAATCCTTCTACTACTTGGCCAAAGACAGTGTAGTTACCATCTAGGTGAGGAAGTGTTGTTAAAGCGATATAGAATTGGCTATCTGCAGAGTCAGGCTCAGAGGCACGTGCCATTGCTACTGTTCCACGAATATGTTGAATATCGTTAAATTCAGCTTTCAACTTTTTACCACTTCCACCAGTACCTGTTCCTGTAGGATCTCCACCTTGAGCAACAAAGTTTGGAACAACTCTATGAAAGATTAGTCCGTCATAAAATCCAGTCTTAATAAGTTCAACAATACGGTTAACAGTATTAGGTGCTTTATTAGGATAAAATTTAAAGACAATATTTCCATGAACTGTCTTTATAGTAGCTTTTGCTACAGACAATCCGTTGCTATCAGATTTGAGGCCACTAGAAAGTGTTTGCTCAGAATCCGTATTGGCTTCTTTTTTAGTACAAGCCATTCCGCCCATTAGAGTGAGGGTCAAAAGGCAAATAGCGGCTAAGTATCGATTCAGCTTGCTCATCAGCGGTTCCTCCGTAAGCTTTGTAATATCCATAGTTTATACTTTTTATTGAGACTGGCAACTTAAGTAAAAAAAAATAAAAATAAAGAGAAAACTTTGTTGACATACACGCAGTGCTCACATAAATTCTGCCTCACCTTTTCAGGCTTGGATTTGTGCGGGGGTGTAGCTCAGTTGGGAGAGCACCTGCTTTGCACGCAGGGGGTCGCAGGTTCGACTCCTGTCATCTCCACCATCATCTTTAGGCGATGGAAAGGCGATCTTTGAAATTCGAATAATGTTTTAAGTTTTGTTGTCCTTCGGGATAACGAAATAAGATGAGAAAGAAACCGATAATTGATTAAAATTTATTTTTTAATCACATAGTCAGCCTATTTTAGCTTGGCGTAACTCAACCATCGATTTTCTAATGTTGTAGTTCTTAAATCTTCACC